>Ga0105240_10001863_pt1 | contig 35182 bp, 33 predicted proteins | sample KBSC54metaG_FD_80426 | JGI IMG/M metagenome (GOLD analysis project Ga0105240, IMG submission 80426) | Corn rhizosphere microbial communities from Kellogg Biological Station, Michigan, USA - KBS C5-4 metaG | ecosystem: Host-associated > Plants > Roots > Rhizosphere > Soil | place: Michigan, USA... | reverse complement strand
CTGGGCGAGCCATGTCGGCCGCTCGGACAGCCTGTTCGTCAACGCGTCGGCCTGGGCCCTGATGCTCACCGGCCGGCTGGTGGAGGCCAGCGAGGCGGCGAACGCCGACCTCGGCGGGCTCCTCGGGCGGCTGGCCGGGCGGGTGGGCGAGCCGGTGATCCGCCGGGCGCTGGCGACCGCCATCGGCTTCATGAGCGACCAGTTCGTGCTCGGCCGCACCATTGAGGCTGCCCTGGCCCGGGCGGCGCGCGGCGGGCTGATGTGCTCGTTCGACATGCTGGGCGAGGGCGCTCGCACCGAGGGCGACGCGGCGCGCTACCAGGCGGCCTACCTGCACGCCGTGGCGGCCGTCGGGGCCGAGAACGGCGGCGCGGGTCCGGAAGCGGGACATGGCGTCTCGGTGAAGCTGTCGGCCCTGCACCCGCGCTACGAGGCCGCCAAGGAGGCGCGCGTCCTCGCCGAGCTCTATCCCCGGCTGAAGGACATCGCCCTGGCCGCGGCCGAGGCCGACATCAACCTGACCCTGGACGCCGAGGAGGCCGACCGCCTCGTGCTGTCGCTGAAGCTCCTGGCGCGGCTGGCGGCCGAGCCGGAGCTGGGCGACTGGGCAGGGCTGGGTCTGGCGGTGCAGGCCTACCAGAAGCGCGCGCCGCAGGTGATCGAGCGCGTCGCCGACCTGGCCCGGGCCAGCGGCCGGCGGCTGATGGTGCGGCTGGTCAAGGGCGCCTACTGGGACACCGAGATCAAGCGCGCTCAGGTGGCCGGGATGGAGGACTACCCGGTCTTCACCACCAAGGCCGCGACCGACGTCTCCTACCTGGTCTGCGCCGACCGCCTGCTGGCGGCCGCGCCGGCCCTCTACGCCCAGTTCGCCACCCACAACGCCCACACCCTCGCCGCCGTGCGCCGCCTGGCCGAGCGGCGCGGGGTCGCCTTCGAGCGCCAGCGCCTGCACGGCATGGGCGAGGCCCTCTACGCCGCGGCGGGCGAGCGGCAGGGCGCCTTCCCGTTGCGGGTCTACGCCCCGGTTGGCGGGCACGAGGCGCTGCTGCCCTACCTCGTGCGTCGGCTGCTGGAGAACGGCGCCAACACCTCCTTCGTCCACGCCCTGACGGACGACCGGCTGGCGCCTGAGGCGGTGGCGGCCGATCCGGTGGCGGCCCTGCGGTCGCGGCCGGGCCCGCATCCGCAGATCCCCCGGCCGCGCGACATCCTGCTGCCGGAACGCCGGGCCGCGGCCGGCGTCGACCTGAGCATCGCCGCCGAACGGGCGCGGCTGGCCCAGGCGACGACCGCGCTCTCGCCGCTGCATAGCTTCGCCGACGCCACGCCGGCGCAGATCGACCAGGCGTTCGCGGCGGCCCGGGCCGCGCAGCCGGCGTGGGACGACGCGGGCGGGGCGGCGCGCGGCCGGACCCTGCGCGCCATGGCCGACGCAGTGGAGGCGGACCTGCCGGCGCTGGTCGCGTTGCTGGCGCAGGAGGCCGGCAAGACCCTGGCCGACGGCGTCGCCGAGGTGCGCGAGGCGGCGGATTTCTGCCGTTTCTACGCCGCCCTCGCGGAAAAGGACTTCGCCGGCCCGCGGCCGCTGCCGGGCCCCGCGGGCGAACGCAACAGCCTCGAACTGCACGGGCGCGGCGTGTTCGTGGCCATCAGCCCCTGGAACTTCCCGCTCTCGATCTTCACCGGCCAGCTCGCCGCCGCCCTGGCGGCCGGCAACGCGGTGCTGGCCAAGCCGGCCGAGCAGACGCCCAACATCGCCGCCTCGGCGGTGCGGCTCTACCATCGCGCCGGGCTCGACCCGCGGCTGCTGGCGCTGGTCCCCGGCGACGGGCCGCGGGTCGGCCAGGCCCTGATCTCCCACCCCGGCTGCGACGGCGTCGCCTTCACCGGCGGCACCGACACCGGCCAGGCGATCAATCGCGCGCTGGCCGCCCGAGACGGACCCATCGTCCCGTTCATCGCCGAGACGGGCGGCCTGAACGGAATGTTCGTGGACACCACGGCTCTGCGCGAACAGGTGATCGACGACGCGATCCTCTCGGCCTTCGGCTCGGCCGGACAGCGGTGCTCGGCCCTGCGCCTTCTGTTCCTGCCCGAGGAGACGGCCGACGAGCTGATCGCGAGCCTGGCCGGGGCCATGGACGCCCTGACACTCGGCGATCCGGCCGACCCCGCCACGGACGTGGGACCGGTGATCGACGATGAGGCGCTGGGAGCGCTGGAGATCCACGCCGAGCGTCTGGCGCGCGAGGCGAAGATCATCCGGCGGCTGCCCACACGGGGACGGCTGTTCGGACCGATCCTGGCGGTAGTCCCGCGCCCCGACTTCCTGACCCGCGAGGTGTTCGGGCCGATCCTGCACGTGGTGCGCTACGCGCCCGACGCCCTGCCCGACACCGCCGCCACGCTGGCCCGCGCCCGCTACGGCCTGACGCTCGGGGTCCACAGCCGCCTCGGCGGCTTCGCCGACGAGGTCCGCCGACTGGTCCCGGCCGGCAACGTCTACGTCAACCGCTCGATCATCGGGGCCGTGGTCGGCGAGCAGCCGTTCGGCGGCGAGGGCCTCTCGGGCACCGGCCCCAAGGCCGGCGGCCCTCTGGCCCTGACGCGCTACGCCGTCGAGCGGGTGGTCAGCGTCAACACCGCCGCGCAAGGCGGCGACCCGGCGCTGCTGAGCCTGTCGGACTGAGCTCAGGCCCCTCCTCATGGAGCGAGGGGCTGACTCTCGGCGGCCCGCGTGCCATCGTCGGCCAGACCCCATCCCGGAGCCCGTCCCATGTCCGATCCGACCCCGCCGACCGAAGCGCCGAAGGCCACCCCGGCCGAGGAAGCCGCCCACGAAGAGCACCACGTGGCCAAGAAGGGTCAGAAGGACGCCGGCGAGATCGTCACCACCATGGGCGGCGAGCTCATGGACGGACGCATCGCCGACATCACCGACGGCGACCGCTAACCGACGGCCCGGCGCGCGAGCCACGCCTCGCGCGTCAACAGCCAGGTCACCTGGGTATCCTCCCCCGCGACGTAGGCGCGCGGCCGGCGGCTGACGATCTGCGCGCCCTGCTTTTCCTTCACACGGTGCGAGGCCGTGTTGGCTTCGGCGTTGTTGAGCCACAGATGCGGCCAGCCAAGTTGCACGAAGGCGTACTCGGTGACGCGCTCGGCCGCCTCGGTCATCAGGCCCTGGCCCCAGAACTCGGAATCCAGCCAGAAGCCACGCTGGTCCTGACGCCTGCCGTCGTCGGCCCAGAGGTCGATGCGGCCGATCAGTTCGTCGTCGCCCCCCTTGAGGGTGATCGCCCAGACGCTCTTCTCGCCGCGTTCCATCTTGGGCAGGATGTCGGCCATGTTGGTCGCGGCGCCGTCGGCCGGATAAGGCCAGGGCGTACCCGGCGAATGCAGATGCTTGACCACCTCCCACTTGGGGAAGCGCCGCTGGGTGGCCTCGATGTCGCGCTCGGCAATCGGCCGCAGGATCAGCCGCGGCGTCTCCAGCACCGGCGTGGGCGGCATCCGCAGGCGCTCTGGGAACGGCTCGGGTGTAGGTGGGGTCTCGGTGGTCACGGGATCGTCCTTCTCGAAGAGCCGGACGGTCGGGGACCTTGATGCGTCAGCCCCGGCCGTGGCGGCGGGGCTGGGGGGCAGTCTGCTGCTAGATCGCGCGCACGACGGCTCCTTCGCCCCGAAGACGGGCGTTGGAATTCGTCGAGCTACCTTGGCCGATGCGCAGCATGGGCGCGGCTATAGCGGGCTGGGAGATTGCGCACAATCCCGTCGCCCAGGCCGAAGCGCAGCGGAAAGGCGCGGCCGGACGCGCAGCCGCCCGGCTGGAAATCGTCTGGGAGCCGTAAGCGCGGCCCCGGATCGGCCGTTGGCCGTCCGGGGTGACGGAAAGGGGGCGACCTACGCCGCCATCGTGTCCAGGCGCTTGTGGATGATGCCCTCGGCCTGGGCCATGATCCGCTTCACCAGCTCGGCGCAGGTGGGGATGTCGTGGATCAGGCCCTGGCTCTGGCCGACGGTCCAGATGCCGCCGTCCATGTCGCCGCCCTGCAGGACGTTGGCCCGGCCGCGGGCGCCCGAGACCAGCTCGCGCACGTCGTCGATGGTCTTGGTCGCGTCCTGCTGGATGCGGACCACTTCCTCGGCGACGGCGTTGCGCGCCACCCGGGCGGTGTTGCGCAGGGTGCGGTTGGTGAGCAGGGTGTCGCGCTCGGTATTCTCGACGATCTTCTTCTTCACGTTCTCATGGATCTTGGCTTCCTGGGTGGCCATGAAGCGGGTGCCCATGTTGACGCCGTCGGCGCCCAGCGCCAGGGCCGCGATCAGGCTGCGTCCGTCGGCCATGCCGCCGGAGGCGATCACCGGGATGTCGACCTGGTCGACGGTGGCGGGCAGCAGCACCATCAGCGTCACGTCGTCCTCGCCGGGGTGGCCCGCGCACTCGAAGCCGTCGATGCTGATCACGTCCACGCCCAGCTTCATCGCGCTGACGCTGTGGCGGGCCGAGGTGCACTTGTGGATCACCTTGATCCCGTTGGCCTTGAAGTCCGGCATGTGGTCCACCGGATTGCGCCCGGCGGTCTCGACGATCTTGATGCCGGTCTCGACGATGGCGCGGCGGTATTCGTCGTAGGGAATCGGGTTCAGCGACGGCAGGATGGTCAGGTTCACGCCGAACGGCTTGTCGGTGAGATCGCGGACGTGCTTGATCTCCTTCTCCAGGTCCTCGGCGGTCTGGAACATGTGGGCGGTGATGAAGCCGAGCGCGCCAGCATTGGCGACCGCCGCCACCAGGTCGCCATAGCCCACGCCCGTCATGCCGCCCATGACGATGGGCGTTTCGACGCCAAACATCTCGGTGATGCGAGTCTTGATCACAGCCGTCCCTCTCGAAATTGCTTGAACCGGCGCCCCTGGCCCCGGAGTGATTGATGAAGAGGGCAAGACCGGCCCGTCCGCCCCGATGAAAACAGCTATCGCCAGCGGGCCCGGCGGCTGTCAACAGAAACGCAGGCGCCCCCATTGATGCGCCGGCGCCACAGCCCGGCGAATCCGGCCAAGCTTGGGAACTCCCCGCCGGCTAGGCTGTTAGCAAATTGATAGTGGCTTGGCGCCCTCGCGCCAGGCCGCGCGCCGAAGGGGATAGCCCAGATGTCTGCCAGTCATCTTGTCGTCGTGCCGGCCAACCGCGAGCCCGCGTCCGCGGCGGACAGGATCAAGCGCCTCCAGGCCGAGGCCAAGGATCTCGCCCGCGAGCATGTCGAGGCCCTGAGCGCGGCGCTATCCGACGTCTCCCGCCTGGCGGGCGAAGTGGCCGAGGGCGGCGAGCTCTATCCGGTCGGCGCGCGCGAACTGGCGCGACGCCTGGCGGAAGACTCGCACAAGCAGGCGTTGACCCTCTGCGCCATTCTGGAACGCTCCAGCTGACAAGGATTTGCCGCGCCGCCCAAACGGGTTAAGCTGACCCCCGGGTGGGCTGAGATGGAGCGGCATGCGAACTCTCATCGTGAGCCTCCTGACGGGCCTTGCATTGCTGGCTGGCGCCGGCGCGGCCCATGCTGTCGCCGATCCGCCGGCGCAGATCCCGGCTGACCCGGCCGGCGACTGGCGGCTCAGCGAAGTGGGCGGCCGCGTCGCCTGCACCCTGACCTTCACCCGCCAGACCAGCCACGGCGGCTTCGAGGTGAAGGCCCCGCTGGCCTGCCGCCGCGCCTTCCCGCCCCTGCAGGGCGTGGTCGCCTGGACCCAGGATGACAAGGGCGCCCTGACCCTCACCGACGCCCAGGCCAAGCCGGTGATCGTGTTCCCGGGCGAAACCAACGGCGCGTTGGAAGCCAAGGCGCCGGACGGCCGCACCTGGCGGCTGGAGCCCCTGCCCGCGCGGGCGCCGTCAGCCTGACGCTTCGCGCCGTCCGCGTTTGGCGCTAAGACCGGGACATGCCCCACAAGGAGAGCCCGACCGAGATCTTCAAGCGCGCCCTGGCGCACGCGGCGCGCTCGCTTGCCGAGCAGCCGGACCTGGAGGTCGTGTTCTCGGGCGACGGGCCCAGCCTGACGGGCCATCGCGCCGTGCTGCCGCATCCGCCGCGGGAGCTGAACGGCGTGGAGGCCACGCGCATCCGAGGCCTCGCCGACCAGCTTGCGCTGCGGGTAGCCCACCACGACGACGCAATCCACAGCCGGGGCCGGCCCAGGTCCTCCGACGGCGCCCAGGTCTACGACGCCCTCGAGCAGGCGCGGATCGAGGCGATCGGCGCCAACGCCCTGGGCGGGGTGCGCGGCAACCTGGCGGCGGTCTGGGAGCAGGCCGTGCAGCGCAAGGGGCTGGACCACCGCGCCGACCCGGCCAGCGCCCCCAAGGCCGACGTGCTGGCGCTGCTGGCGCGCGAGCGGATGACGGGCGAGCCGCCGCCGCTGGCGGCCCGGCCGCTGGTGGACGCCTTGCGGGCCGAGATCGAGGACAAGGCCGGCGCCGACCTCGACAAGCTGATCGCCGCCATCGACGACCAGCGGGCCTTCGCCAAGGTCGCGCGCAGCATCGTCCGCGACCTCGACCTCGGCGACGACCTGGCCGACTCGCCGGACCAGGACCTCGACGACGAGACCGCCGACGGGGAGGCCGAGGCCAGCAACGACGCCGATGGCGAGGGCGAGGACCAGGCGCCCCAGAGCGCCAGCCTGGATGAGTCCGACAAGAGCCAGAGCGAGTCGGAGACCACCGAGAGCACCCTCACGGAGACCGAGGAGGACGAGAGCGCCGAACCGTCCGACGATGAACTCGACACCGGCGAGGGCGACCGCCCGGCCCGGCCCGATATCAAGGACCCCGGAACCGCCGAGCCGCCCTACAAGATCTACACCACCCAGCACGACGAGATCGTCAGCGCCGAGGAGCTTTGCGACGCCGAGGAACTGAGCCGGCTGCGCGCCTATCTCGACCAGCAGCTGGCGAACCTGTCGAACGTGGTGGCGCGGCTGGCCAACCGGCTGCAGCGGCGGCTGCTGGCGCAGCAGAACCGGTCCTGGACCTTCGACCTGGAGGAAGGGCTGCTGGACGTGGCGCGCCTGACCCGGGTGGTGATCGACCCCACCGCGCCCCTCTCCTTCAAGCAGGAGCAGGACACCGAGTTCCGCGACACGGTCGTGACCCTGCTGATCGACAACTCCGGCTCGATGCGCGGTCGGCCGATCATGGTGGCGGCGGTCTGCGCCGACATCCTCGCCCGCACCCTGGAGCGGTGCGGGGTGAAGGTGGAGATCCTCGGCTTCACCACCCGGGCCTGGAAGGGCGGCGCCTCGCGGGACGACTGGCTGAAGAACGGCAAGCCGCCGGCGCCCGGGCGGCTGAACGACCTGCGCCACATCATCTACAAGTCCGCCGACGCCCCCTGGCGGCGGGCGCGCAAGAACCTCGGGCTGATGATGCGCGAGGGGCTGCTGAAGGAGAACATCGACGGCGAGGCGCTGATGTGGGCGCATCACCGGCTGATTGGACGGCCCGAGCAGCGGCGCATCCTGATGGTGATCTCGGACGGCGCGCCGGTGGACGACTCCACCTTGTCCGTGAACTCCGGACACTACCTCGAGCGACACCTGCGGCGCGTGATCGGCGAGATCGAGGGCAAGAGCCCGGTGGAGCTGATCGCCATCGGCATTGGCCACGACGTCACCCGCTACTATCGCCGGGCCGTGACCATCGTCGACGTGGAGCAGCTGGGCGGGGCGATCACCGAGCAGCTGGCGTCGCTGTTCGAGGAAGAGCCGCGCGTGGTCGCCAAGTCGGCCGTCGAACTGCTGAAGGCGCCCCCCGCCTCCCACGCCACGCCGACGCGCGACTCGCCCTCGCGCCGCATCCGCGACCTGCTGAAATGAGGGCGCGCGTTTGAAGCCGGCCTGTGTCGCCGACTACCGGGCCGCCGCCCGGCGGCGGTTGCCGCGCGTGTTGTTCGACTACATCGACGGGGGCTCCTACGCCGAGCAGACCCTGGCCGCCAACGTGGCCGACATCCAGGCCATCAAGCTGCGCCAGCGGGTCATGCGCGACGTCTCGAAGCTGTCGATGAAGACCGAGCTGTTCGGCGCCAATCTGAACCTGCCGATCGTCTTGTCGCCCGTCGGGCTCGGCGGCATGTACGCCCGTCGCGGCGAGGTGCAGGCCGCGAAGGCGGCCAAGACGGCCGGCATCCCGTTCTGCCTCTCCACCATGGGCCTGTGCGGGATCGAGGAGGTGACCAAGGCGACGGGCGTCGCGCCCTGGTTCCAGCTCTACATGATCAAGGACCGCGGCTTCATGGACCAGGTCCTGACCAGCGTGGCAGAGCACGGCGCGCCGGTGCTGGTGTTCACGATCGACCTGCCGATGCCGGGCGCCCGCTACCGCGACGTGCGGCACGGCATGGTGGGCGGCACGACTCGGCAGCGCATCGCCCAGGTGTTCGACGGCCTCGCCCACCCCGGCTGGCTCTGGGACGTGCAGATCAACGGCGGCCCCCACGTCCTGCACACCATCGCCGGGGCCTCGAAGGAGCTGAAGGTGCTGGCCGAGTTCTGGAACTGGATCGCCCGCAACTTCGACGCCTCCCTGACCTGGGACGACATTGCCTGGGTGCGCCAGCGTTGGAAGGGCCCGATCGTGCTGAAGGGCATTCTCGACGTCGAGGACGCCCGCGAGGCGGCGCGCTGCGGCGTCGACGGGATCGTGGTGTCCAACCACGGCGGGCGGCAACTGGACGGCGCGCCCTCGTCGATCAGCGCCCTGCCCGCCATCGCCGAGGCGGTCGGCGACCAGCTGACGGTGCTGATGGACGGCGGCGTGCGCTCGGGCCTCGACGTGCTGAAGGCGCTGAGCCTGGGCGCCAAGGCCTGCCTGATCGGCCGCGCCTGGGCCTGGGCGCTGGGGGCTGGCGGCGAGACGGGTGTCACGAACATGCTGCACACCATGCGGCAGGAACTGCGCATGGCCCTGGCGCTCACCGGCTGCACCGACGTGCGCCGGGCGGGGCCCGAGCTGCTGGCGCGCTGAGATTCGAACGAGCAAGAGGGAAGAGCGATGCAGGAGGTCAGGATCGGGACGCCCGACGGCGAGATGCGGGGATACGCCTTCAAGCCGGGCGCGGGCGCGGGTCCCTGGCCGCCGGTGATCTTCTTCATGGACGCGCCGGCCATCCGCCCGGCGCTGTTCGAGATGAGCCAGCGCATCGCCGACCACGGCTACTACGTGTTGCTGCCCGACCTGTTCTGGCGCGCCGGGCCCTACGAGCCCATCGATATCAAGGCCGCGTTCCAGAGCGAGGAGCTGCGCCGCGAGACCTTCGGGCGGCTGATGGCCACCACCAATCCCGAGAAGCAGGTCAGCGACGCCGGCGCCTGCCTTGCCTTCCTGGCCGACCAGCCTGAGGCGAAGGGGGGCAAGGTGGGCGTCACCGGCTACTGCATGGGCGCGGGCGTCGCGCTCAGGACCGCCGGGGCCTATCCTGACGCGATCGCGGCGGTAGGCGGCTTCCACGGCGGGCGCCTGGCCACCGACGAGCCCAACAGCCCCCACCTGCTGGCCCCGAAGATCAACGCCCGCGTCTACATCGCCGGCGGCGACGAGGACGCCGGCTTCCCCCCTGCGCAGGCCGACCGGCTGCGCGACGCCCTGACCGCGGCCGGAGTGAAGAACGAGGTGACCATCTATCCCGGCGCCAGGCACGGCTACGCCCCGCCCGACATGCCGGTCTACGACCGCGAGGCCTCGGAGCGGCACTTCCGGGAGTTGTTCAAGCTGCTCGACGAGACGCTGAAGCCCTGAGGGCCAGCCACACCGGTGTCATCCCGGCCGGAGCGAAGCGGAGGGCCGGGATCTCCCCGGGGATTTGCCTGAACGGGATCCCGGACGAGGTCCGCTCCGCCGCTCTCCAGGATGGCAGTCTTTTTTGGACTCAGGCCGCCGCGGCTGGGGCCGCCGTGGTCTTGGCCTTGACCTGCTTCTTGATCTTCAGGGCGCGGGCCGAGAGCTTTTCGTCACGGGCCCCGAGCAGGAAGACGTCGAGGCCGCCCCTGAAGTCGATGGTCCGCAGGGCGGCGTTGGTGATCCGCAGGGAGAAGGTCTGGCCCAGCGCTTCGGACTGCAGCTTGACCGGCGCCAGCGCCGGCAGGAAGCGGCGCTTGGACTTGACGTTCGAGTGGCTGACGTGATGGCCAACCATGGGACCAACGCCCGTGAGTTCGCAGCGGCGGGACATCGGAAGGAGCCTTCGCAAAGCCAATGACAACAGCGCGGATGGCCGGGCCACACGCGGGAGGCGGCGATATAGTCGGAAGGCCGTCGCCCCGTCAAGGCGCGCGCCGGACAGCGGCGCCGGGGTTATGATGCCGGGCGTGAGGCTCCTGGTCACCCTGGTCGCGACGCTTTCCCTGCTGGCGATAGCCGGCAGCCACGCCGCGCCGCCCGGACCGACCACGCCATCGGCCTGCAAAGAGGCGCGATTCGAGGGCGACGGCTTCGTCGTCTGCCGGTACGACCCGGCGGCGGACAGCCTGCGCCTGGTCCGGCGCGGGCCGGACGGGACGCCCGGCAGCCTGCCGGAGCTGCGCACCGCGCTCGGGGACGACGCGGACCGGGTGGCCTTCGCCATGAACGCGGGCATGTACGACCCGGACCGCAATCCCGTCGGTCTCTGGATCGAGGCGGCCCGGCAGGGGCACGCGCTGAACCAGGCCGACGGGCGGGGCAACTTCTTCCTGAAGCCCAATGGCGTGTTCTGGCTCGGGCTCGACGGCGCGCCGCACGTGGACGAGACCTCGGCCTTCGCCGCCCTGACGGTCACGCCGGCCTGGGCGACCCAGTCGGGCCCGCTGCTGGTGTCGAAGGGCCGGCTGCATCCGGCGATCGACGCGAACGGCGCGTCGCTGGCGATCCGCAACGGCGTCGGCGTGCGGGCCGGTCAGGCGGTGTTCGCGGTCAGCGAGGGCAGAGTCTCGTTCGGCCGCTTCGCCCGCTTCCTGCACGACGAACTGGGCTGCGACGACGTGCTCTACCTCGACGGGGCGGTCTCCAGCCTGTGGTCGCCAGAGCTCGGCCGGCTGGATGGGCGGACCGGGCTGGGGACCTTCGTGGTCGTGCTGCGGAACCCGTCGCCGGCGCCGTCTAGTGCCGAAAAGTGATTCAGATACAACATCTTGCGCAGAACAAAGCTTGAATTGGCCGATGTCAGTGATTCGGACACGGTTCGTTTCGGGCCCGTTCCGTTTGTTAACCATGACTGTTTACGGCTCGGAAACCCTCGTTCGGCGTGCCACCGCCGCAGGGGTTCGGGTGTTGCCCTCGGGTGAGTCTTCGCCCAAATCTTGCACATGACCCAGCGCTCCCCTGGCCAGGCCCCGTCCCGGACGGTCGCCGTGCTGGGGCCGACCAACACCGGCAAGACCCACCTGGCCGTGGAGCGGATGCTGGGGCACGCCTCCGGCATGATCGGCCTGCCGCTGCGCCTGCTGGCGCGGGAGATCTACGACCGGATCGTCAGGGCCCGCGGGGCGCGGTCGGTGGCGCTGATCACCGGCGAGGAGAAGATCGTCCCGCCGCGGGCGACCTACTTCGTCTGCACGGTCGAGGCGATGCCGCTGGCGCGGGAGGTGGAATTCCTGGCCGTCGACGAGATCCAGCTGTGCGCCGACCCCGAGCGCGGACATGTGTTCACCTCGCGACTGCTGGCCGCGCGGGGGCGCTACGAGACCATGTTCCTGGGGGCCTCGACCATGGCCCCGCTGGTGCGCCGGCTGGTCCCGGACGCCGAGATCGTCACCCGAGAACGCTTCTCGCGGCTGAGCTACGATGGCTCGAAGAAGATCACCCGCCTGCCCCGGCGCACCGCCGTCGTCGCCTTCTCGGCGGCCGAGGTCTATGCGATCGCCGAGCTGATCCGGCGCCAGCGGGGCGGGGCGGCCGTGGTGATGGGCTCGCTGAGCCCGCGCACCCGCAACGCCCAGGTCGAGCTCTACCAGTCGGGCGAGGTGGACTTCCTGGTGGCCACCGACGCCATCGGCATGGGCCTGAACATGGACCTGGGCCATGTGGCGTTCGCGGGCCTCGCCAAGTTCGACGGCAAGCGCACCCGGCCGCTGCATCCGCAGGAGGTGGGCCAGATCGCCGGCCGCGCCGGCCGCTTCCGCCGCGACGGCACGTTCGGGGTCACCGGCGCCTGCGAGGACATGGACGGCGACCTGGTCGCCCAGGTCGAGGCGCACCGGTTCGAGCCGGTCACCGAGGCGCTGTGGCGCAACAGCCGGCTGGACTTCGCCTCCCTGGCCGGCCTGCTGCGCTCGTTGTCGGAGCCAGCCCCGCGCGCCGGGCTGAAGGCGTCGGAGGAGGCGCTGGACGAAACCACCCTGCGCCAGCTGGCCGCCGATCCCGAGGTCGTGGACCGGGCCCGCGACCGCTCGGCCCTGTTCCGGCTCTGGGACGCCTGCCAGACGCCCGACTTCCGCAAGACCACCCAGGACGACCACACCCGGCTGGCGCGGACCCTGTTCGACCATCTCACCACCGGCGAGGAAAAGGTGCCGGACCTCTGGATGGCCGGCCAGCTGGCCCAGCTCGACCGGACCGACGGCGAGATCGACGCCCTCTCGACGCGGCTCGCCGGAGTGCGGACCCTGGCCTACGTCGCCAACCGGCCGGACTGGCTGCGCGACCCGGCCCACTGGCAGGGCCTGACCCGCGCGCTGGAGGACCGGCTCAGCGACACCCTGCACGAGAAGCTGATGGCCCGGTTCATCGACCGGCGCACCAGCGCCCTGATCCGCGGCCTCGGCCAGTCGGCCGAGCTGATGGCCGGGGTCGCGCCCGACGGGGCGGTGACGGTCGAGGGCCACTTTGTGGGGCGCCTCAGCGGGCTTTCGTTCGAGGGCGCGCGGGGAAACGGCGCGCTGGAGCAGAAGGCGCTCAGGGCCGCCGCCCAGCGGGCGGTGGGGCCGGAACTGGTCCGGCGGCTGGGAAAGCTCGCGGGCGAGGCGGACGAGGCCTTCGCCCTCGCGCCCGACGGGACCGTGCTCTGGCGCGGGGAGGCGGCCGCGGCGCTGGTCAACGATCGGCCGTTCGCGCCGCGGGTGCGGCTGTTCGGCGAGCTGGGCGCGACGCCGGCCGGCCAGCGGGCGGCGCGGCGGCTGGAGGCGTTCCTCGCGGCTGAGGCGGGACGGCGGCTGCCGGCCCTGCGGCGGCTGGAGGCGGCGCTGGCCTCGGGCAAGCTGACCGGCCTGCCGCGGGGCCTCGGCTACCAACTGGTCGAATCGGGCGGCGTGCTGGCGCGCAGCGGGGTGGCGGCCGACGTGAAGAGCCTGAGCCAGGCCGAGCGCCGATCGCTGCGGACGACGGGCGTGGTGATCGGGGCCTTCGCCCTCTACCTGCCGGAGGTGACCGGCCCCCAGCGCGCCTTCGCGGGCGCCTTCGCCCGCGCCGCGGCCCCGGATTGGCGCCCCGCGGACAGCGCCGTCGCCCCCCTGCCCTCGCCGCGCCCCCCGGCCCGGGCGCTGGGTCTTCGGGGCCTGGCCGCCGCCGGCCGCTACGTGGCGCCGGTGGAGCGGCTGGAGCGGCTGGACGAGCTGCTGCGCGGGGCCGCCAAGCAGGGCGAGGGGGCGCTGTTCTCCGACCAGGCGCGCGAGGAGCTGGGCTGGAGCGAGGCCGAGGCGGAAGGGATCCTGCGCGGACTGGGCTTCACGCCGGTGGGCCGCGGCGAGACCCGGGTCTGGCGCCGCCGCCCCGAACGTGGACCGAAGCCCGCCCCGGCTGGCGCGCCGGCGCCCGATTCGCCATTCGCCGCCTTGGCGGCCTTGAAGGCCGCGCCGCCGCGCCGCCGGCGGCGGCGGGCGCCGCGCAAGGCGCCGCATGGCTGAGGACTCGCTGCGGGTGGACGTGTGGCTGTGGCGGGCGCGGTTCTTCAAGACCCGTTCGCTAGCGGCGCGGATGGTCGAGGAGGGCCGCGTGCGCCTGACCCGCGGCGCGACCGAGACGCGCCTCGACAAGCCGGCCCGCACCGTCAAGGTCGGCGACGGCCTGGTGTTCGCCCTGGCCGGCCGGCTGACGGCGGTGCGGGTGGAGGGCCTGGGCGAACGCCGCGGCCCGCCGGCCGAGGCGCAGGCGCTGTATTCGCAGATGGAGGGTTAGGTCCCTTCTCCCGCGGGGGAGACGGGACCACAGGCCGCAGAAAAGCTGACAGCGGGCTCAGGGTCTCGGCATTGACAAGGCGCGCCCGGGCCTGACAAACACCCGCGCCCGCAACCTTGAGCCCCTGATGACCTACATCGTCACCGACCCCTGCATTAAGTGCAAGTTCATGGACTGCGTGGAGGTCTGCCCGGTCGACTGCTTCTATGAGGGCGAGAACTTTCTCGTCATCAATCCGGACGAGTGCATCGACTGCGGGGTGTGCGAGCCCGAGTGCCCGGTGGACGCGATCAAGCCGGACACCGAGGACGATCCGGACGGCAAGTGGCTGCGCATCAACACCGACTATGCGAAGACCTGGCCGAACATCACCCTGAAGGGCGAGCCGCCGGCCGACGCCGAAGCGTTCGAGCGCGAGACCGACAAGTTCGAGCGCTTCTTCAGCGAGAAGCCCGGCAAGGGCTCCTGAGACGCGCAGCACCGGCGGGGAATTCCGACCGGATCGCTGGCCGTTACAAACCTTTCAATCCGCTGACTTTTGTGTTAAAGTCGCAGGCGACGTCGGGGCGAGGAGCGCCTTGCCTGCGCGTCGATGGATGAAAGCGCCAACTCCCTTCCACTTCGAACTCCCCTCGAAGGCGAAGGCGTCCCGCCCGGGACGACCCCGAACTCGACACGACGGCCGCGCCGCCCCTTCTGCGGACGCAGGGTCGTTGTCTCGACGACGCGGAGGGACGGCGGCCGCGGGTGGGCGCGGGCATGAAAGGAAGTGACATGACGGTAAGCACGAAGAGCGAACATGACTTCAAGATCGGCGACAGCGTCGTCTACCCTGCGCACGGCGTCGGCGCGGTGGTGGGTGTCGAGACCCAGGAAGTCGCCGGCATTTCGCTCGAAGTCTACGTCATCACCTTCGACCACGAGAAGATGACCCTCCGCGTGCCGACGAAAAAGGCCCGCACCGCCGGCCTGCGCGCGCTCGCCGCCACCAATGTGGTCACCCAGGCGCTGACCACCCTGAAGGGCCGGGCCCGGGTGAAGCGGACCATGTGGAGCCGCCGCGCCCAGGAGTACGAAGCCAAGATCAACTCCGGCGACCTGATCTCGATCGCCGAAGTGGTGCGCGACCTGCACCGCTCGGAGAGCCAGCCCGAGCAGTCCTACTCCGAGCGCCAACTCTACGAATCGGCCCTCGACCGGATGGCCCGGGAAGTGGCGGCGATCGAGCAGATCGACCGCGAGGCCGCCATCGGCATCCTGCACCGCAACCTGCAGAAGGCCGCCTGAGCACCGTATTTCACCGTAATTAACGGTGGCGACCGAGGCGGCAGGCAAAGAGCCCGCCGCCTTTTTCGTGCGCGCGGGCGGACGTGGTTCGGTTGACGATGGCAAAGACCGAGATCGGTATAGTTACCTCAGGTAACTGTTGGTTTCAAGTCCTGGATTCCCTACCTCCGGCTGGGACGCCGACCTATGAGGGACGTCATGGAAGCCAGCGAAGTTGGGCCCGAGCCGACCGCCGTCAGGGTCGCGTTGTGGCGAGCGCTGCATGTCGAGCATGACGCCGCGCCGCATGTGCTGGAGGACGACGTCGGGCTGAGGCTCGCGGCGCCCGACGCGGACTGGCGCCAACGCGGCGACATGCATCTGGAGGGGACGAAGCTGTTCCGTGCGTCGATCGTGGCGCGGGCGCGGTTCGTCGAGGACCTGGTCTGCGAGGCGGCGGCGCGGGGCGCCCGGCAGTATGTGATCCTGGGCGCGGGGCTGGACAGCTTCGCCCAGCGGCGGCCCGAGGTCGGGGCGGCCGGGCTGACGGTATTCGAGGTCGACCAACCGGGGCCGCAAGCCTGGAAGCGGCTGCGGCTGATGGAGCTTGGGTTCGGGGTTCCCGACTGGCTTCGGCTGGTCCCGGTGGACTTCGAGGCGGGGGACTCGTGGTGGGACCGGCTCGTCGCAGCGGGCTTCGATGCGGCTCGGCCGGCGGTCGTGGCCTCGACGGGGGTGAGCATGTACCTGACCCGCGAGGCGGTGGCCGCCACGCTGCGGCAGGTGGCGGCGCTGGCGCCCGGGTCCACGTTCGTGATGAGCTTCGTGACGCCGATGGAGCTGGCGTCGCCGGACGTGCGGCCGGGGTTCGAGCAGGCGGCCAGGGGTGCGGCCGCGGGGGGTACGCCCTGGCTCTCCTATTTCACGCCGGGGGAGATGGTGGCCATGGCCACAGCGGCGGGCTTCCACGACGCACGGCACATCCCCTCGGCCGAGCTGGGCCGGCGCTACTTCGCGGGCCGACCGGACGGCCTGCGACCGCCGCTTTGTGGAGAGGAGCTGCTGGTGGCGACAACCTGAGGCGCGCCGATCCGGGGCCTTTGATCGAGATCAACGCGAAGAGCGACGGGCCCAGCCAAGATCGCCTCGAATGGCGGGATCATGGACGTCCCATCCTTTCGGCGGAGACGACATGACCTACCGAGCCAGCCCTGCCCACCCCGGCCCCACGCCTGCGAACGATCCGGTCCGGGCGGCTGCGGACGGGCCGCAGTTCGAGATGCAGGCGATCGGTCATGCGCTCGACGACCTGAGCCCCATGGACAAGACGCTCCCGCGCACCGGCGGGGTCTGGCGGCCTGTGACGTGGTCCGTGTTGGGCCTGATCGCGCTGATGGCCTTTGTCGGCTGGCTTCTCGTGGGCCCGCCGCTGCCTCACTGACCAGCCCGTAGAATCTGGAGCGCGTTCGAACCGCAAGAGCGATTCCGGCTTTGCCGAGCGCGCCCTAGGTCGGGTCGACGGAGCGCCGCGTCAGTCCCGGGAGGCCGTCGATGGAGACGGCGTTGCTCTCGTATCGGCGGGCGGCCCATTCCTCGTCGTCGCGGGCGTCGACCCAGCGTTTCAGCTGGTCGCGTTCGCCCTTGAAGTCGAAGACGGGGACACCCCAGCCGCAGCTTTCCGCGACACGGTGGAGGCGCACGGTGATCACGGCGCGGGCGCGCCGGAAGGTGGGGAACAGATTCATCCGCTCTACGAAACCGGGCTGGTCGAACGCGCAGGTCTCGCCCTGGCCATAGAGCCGCACGATGTTGGCCGGCCCTTCGAAGGCGCAGAACATCAGGGTGATGCGGCCGTTCTCGCGCAGGTGGGCGTGGGTCTCGATGCCGGAGCCGCCGAGATCCACGTAGGCGACCGTGCGCGGGTCGATGACGGCAAGACAGTCGTAGCCCTTCGGCGACACGTTGACCGAGCCCTCGGCCGAGAGCGGCGCGGTGGCCACGAAGAACAGTTTCTGGCGCCGGATGAAGGCGATCAGCCGGTCGTCCAGTTCGTCGTGGACGGCGCCCATTGTCGGCTCCGCGTTGGTGGCTCGATTCATCGACCATAGCAGAAAATGGCGGGCGCTCGGCCCGGCCCTTCCGCCCCATCGGGCGGGAACTCAGCTCGCCTGCGACAGCTGCCCCGCCTGGGCCACCGCTTCGGCGGCGGTGGCCAGCACCGCGTAGAGGTCCTCGACCACGATCGGCTTGGCAATGACGCTGTCGACGCCCGCGTCGAGGTAGCGCCGGCGGTCCTCGTCGAAGACGTTGGCGGTGAGCATGTGGATGGGAATCCGCCCTGCCGGGCCCGGCAGGGCGCGAATGCGGCGGGTGGCTTCTGCGCCGTCCATCACGGGCATGTTGGCGTCCATCAGGATCAGGTCGAACGGCTGGGCGCGGGCGGCCGCCAGGGCCTGGGCGCCGTCCTCGGCGAACACCGGGACGACGCCGGCCGGCTCCAGCAACAGGCGCAGGACCATGCGATTGGCGGCGTTGTCCTCGGCGGCGAGCACCCGCAGGAGGCGGGCGTCGAACTCGGCCGGTTCCGGTTCGATGGCCGGCGCCGGGTCGGCCGCAGCGGCGGCGGCCTCGAACTCGAACCAGAAGCGGCTGCCGCCGTCAGGACGGGGCGCGACGCCGATCCGGCCGCCGAGCGCCTGGACGTTGCCGGCGCATATGGCCAGGCCGAGGCCGGCGCCGCCCGCGTCGCGGCCGGCGGCGGTCTGCTCATAGGCCTCGAAGATGCGCGCCCGGTCCTCGTCGGGGACGCCCGCGCCGTCGTCCAGCACCTCGGCGAGGATGCGCCGACGCGCGCCGGCATCCGCGCCCGAGAGGCGCAGGGTCACGGTCCCGCCCGGGGGCGTGAACTTCAGGGCGTTGGAGACCAGGTTGACCAGCGCCTGCTCGATCTTGCCACCGTCCGAGATCAGCCGACAGGGCTGAGCCAGGCCGGAGAGGTCGAGGCGAAGGTCGACGCCGCCCTCCTCGGCCTTCAGCCGCCACAGGCGTGCGACGGTGGCGGCGATCTGCGCCAGGTCGAAGGGCGCAGCCACGATGGAGATGCGGCCGGTCTCGATCTTGGCCACGTCGAGCACGGCGTTGACCAGGCGCAGCAGGATGCCGCCGGAGTCGCGGATGCCGTCCACCAGCTCGCGCTGACGCTCGCCCAGCGGACCACGGGCCAGCGCCTCGGCCAGCCCCAGCACCGCGTTCAGAGGCGTGCGGACCTCGTGGCTGGTGACGGCGAGGAAGGTGGTCTTGGCGGCGCTGGCGGCCTGGGCCTCGGCCACCATGCGTTCGAGTTCGGCCTGGGTGTCACGTGAGAGGCGCTCGGCGCGGTCGCGCTCGATGGCGCGGCCCAGCACCGCACCGATCTGGTTGAGCGTGTGCAGCAGTTCGGTGTCCGGCGCGAGCTCGCGGTCGAGGAAGAATTCCAGCACCGCGGCCACCTCGCTGCCCACCAGCACCGGGAAGGCGAAGGCGGCGCGCAGGCCGCAGGCCCGGGCCATGGGCGCGCGGGGAAAGTTGGGATCGCGGGTGACGTCTGACACCCAGACCGATGCGGCGGTGTCATAGACCCGGCCCGGCAGGCCCTGGCCGGGCGCGAACGCGCGGGCCTCGGAGACGGCTCGGAAGTCGGCGAAGGCGGCCTCGGACTGCGGATGCCACAGGTGCGCCGAGCACAGCCGCGATCCCTCCGCCGTCGTCTCCACGAAGTAGGCGTGGCCCAGGGTCCATCCGGCGAACTCGCAGATCCGCTGCAGGGTGCGGGCGATGACGCCGCGCAGCGACTCTTCCTGGTTGCAGTCGCGGGCCACCGTCTCGAGCAGACGAAGGCGGCGCACATGCTCGTAAAGGGCGCGGGTCTCCGCCTCGGCAATGGCCTCGGCCTCGAGGCGGGCGGCGCGCTCGCGCTCCAGCCGCCGCTCCAGGCGAGCCAATTGCGCCGTGAGGTCCGCGGCGGGCGCGGCAGCATCCGTCATGGGTTCAGGCGGCGCGGGCCACGGCGGCAGGCCAGACCACCTCGAACCGGCAGCCGTCGTCGCCGTGCTCGACGCAAGCCAGGTGTCGGAAGTCGACCTCCTCGCAATAGAGCGCCCCAGCACCCTCGACGAAGCCCTGGGCCAGGGCGCACAGGCGGCGGCTGGACGCGTAGTCCATGGTCAGGGTCCCGTCCGCCTCGCGGATGTTGAAGTGCGGGCAGGCGGCGCCGGGGTAGAGCTTGCGCACCTCGGCGTGAATGATGCTGTTCACCCCGGCGACGAAGGTGCGGGCGGTGCTGTGGCCGGCGAAGAAATCCGGATAGGCCTTGGCCAGCAGCGGCATCGCCTTCTGGCCGAACCATCGCAGCACCTCGACGCGCGGCAGCGAAAGCTTCGCGCAGGCCGCCGCGACCAGGCTTTCAAGCTCGGCGTCGGGATAGCTGCCCAGCGAGGTATAGGCGCCGTGGGCCCCCGCGGCGTCCAGGAGATCGTCCCAGACATCCTCGCCGTAGCTGTCGACGACGACCTGCTGCAGCAGGTTGAAGACAACGCCCTTCATGACGATTTTCCCAATGCCTGACGGAGGTTACAGGGCATAAGGCGGGAAAATAGGTAACCGGCGCCTAACGGGCTGCCGGGCGGACGCGCGTCAGGCGGTCGCAGGCGCTGAGTGACCTGAGGCGCCTCATCATCGCGATCCCTCATGACTGTGCCCGGTCCGGCGCGACCCCCCTCGGCCCATGCAACCTCGGCAAGCGTCCGGGCCAGCTGCGTTCGCACCTTCGGCGGGGACCCGTTGCGCAGGATCAAGGCGCAACGGGCGCCGCCGCCCAAACTCCGCGAGGCCAGCAGCGGGGAGCGGGCATTGCCGGGCGCCGCCGCGCCGACCAAGTTCCGAGCAACCTGATCCTCGAGGAGGCGCTCCATGCCTGCCAACGCCCGCGCAGCCGCCAGCTTGTGAGCCCGCGCATGACCGAGCCGGCCGCCTTCAGCGTCGGCCCCCGAGACGATGGAACCGAGGCCGTTCTGACGGGCTCCTGGACCGCCACTGGCATGGGGACCGCGGACGACCGCCTGCGCGAGGCGCTGTCCGGCGCCCCGCGCGTGCAGATCGACCTGACCGGGGCCCAGCGCCTCGACACCGCCGGCGCCTATGCGGTGCTGAAGGCGGGCGACGCAGACCATCGGCCGGCCGTGTTCCTCGCGCGCCCCGAGGTCAACCGCCTGCTCGACCTGGTCGATCGCGGGGTCAAGGCGGAAGGCACGCCCGTCGTCCGGCGGCGCTCCGTTGTCGACCTGTTCGGCCGGATCGGCCACGGCGTGATCAACGGCTGGGCCGAACTGGTCGATACGATGTCGTTCGCGGGCCATCTGGTGACGACGATCCTGCGTACCGTCGCCGATCCGCGGCGGATACGCTGGGCCGCCTGCATCTCGCAGGCGGAGCGGGCCGGCCTCGACGCCCTGGTGATCGTGGTCGTGACCAACTTCTTCATCGGGGCGGTGGTGGGGCTGCTGGGCGCCAACGTGCTGAAGAGCTTCGGCGCCCAGATCTTCGTGGTGGAGCTGATCGGCGCGGCGGTGTTGCGGGAGTTCGGCTCGCTGATCACGGCGGTGCTGCTGGCCGGCCGCTCCGGGTCGTCCTTCGCCGCCGAGATCGGGGCGATGAAGATGAAGCAGGAGATCGACGCCATGCGCGTGCTGAGCATCGATCCCTTCGAGGCCCTGGTGTTCCCACGGTTCTTCGCCCTGCTGTTCGCCTTCCCGCTGCTCACCTTCGCCGCCGACGTCGCCGGCCTGGCGGGCGGCCTGATGGTGTGCTGGACGCAGCTGGGCATCGGTCCGTCGTTCTTCGCCCAGCGGATCCTCGAACTGATCAGCCCGGTCAACTTCTGGGTGGGCCTGTCCAAGGCGCCCGTGATGGCGGCCACCATCGCGGCGATCGGCTGCCACCAGGGGATGGAGGTGGGCGGCGACGTCGAGAGTCTGGGCCGCCGGGTGACCTCTTCGGTGGTCTATGCGATCTTCGCCTGCATGATGATCGATGCGATCTTCGCGTTCATCTACATGCGGCTGGAGATCTGACGCGGAGCCTCAGGCCGGGGCGGTCGCCGGCGCTTCCCGGGATCGCGGGCCGGCCTTCAGCTCGCGCAGCAGCGTCTCCCGGTCGAGCACGCCCTCCCAGCGGGCGACGACCAGGGTGGCGACCGCATTGCCGATGAAGTTGGTCAGGGCGCGGCACTCGCTCATGAACTTGTCGACGCCGATCACCAGCACCATGGCCGCCACCGGCACGGACGGGACCACCGCCAGGGTGGCGGCCAGGGTGATGAAGCCCGAGCCGGTGACGCCGCTGGCGCCCTTGGAGGTGAGCATGGCCACCGCCAGCAGGGTCAGCTCGTCGGTCCAGGTCAGGTGGGTGTTGGTGGCCTGGGCCAGGAACAGGCTGGCCAGGGTCATGTAGATGTTGGTGCCGTCGAGGTTGAAGCTGTAGCCGGTGGGCACGACCAGGCCCGTCACCTGGGCGGGCGCGCCGAGCCGCTGCAGCTTGGCCATCAGCGACGGCAGGGCCGCCTCCGACGAGGAGGCGCCCAGCACGATCAGCAGCTCGTCGCGCAGGTAGGCGATCAGGCGGAAGATCGAGAAGCCGACGGCCAGGCTGATCAGCCCCAGCACCACCACCACGAAGAGGCCGGCGGTCAGGTAGAAGCTGCCGATCAGCGCGCCCAGCTTGACCAGGGCGGCCAGGCCGTACTTGCCGATCGTGAACGCCATGGCCCCGAAGGCGCCCACCGGCGCGGCGCGGACGACGATGCGGATGATGGCGAAGAACACCTCGCCGGCCTTCTCCACCGCCGCCGTCACCGGCGCGCCCGCGGCGCCCAGCCCGGCCATGGCGAAGCCGGCCAGGACCGAGACCAGCAGCACCTGCAGGATGTCGCCGCTGGTGAAGGCGCTGAAGAAGGTGGTGGGGATGATGTTCAGCAGGTAGTCGGCGACGCCGAGGCCCTTGGCCTTGGCCACGTAGTCGGCCACCGCCTTGGCGTCGAGGGTGCGCGGGTCGACGTTGAAGCCGAGGCCGGGCTTCAAGACCTCGCCGACGATCAGGCCGATGATCAGTGCCAGGGTGGAGACGGCCTCGAAGTAGAGCAGCGCCTTGCCGCCGACGCGGCCCAGGTGCTTCAGGTCGCTGGCCTTGGCGATAGCGCCGGTGACGGTGCAGAAGATGATCGGCGGGATCAGCATCTTGATCAGCTTCACGAAGCCGTCGCCGAGCGGCTGCAGCGACCTGCCGAATTCGGGCCAGAGGGCGCCCACCAGGACGCCCAGCACGATCCCGAGCAGCACCTGCACGTACAAGGATTTCATCGCGCGAAGCACGGAACGCTCCCCCACTCGGCCCCACGGCAAAGCCTAGCGGCTGGCGCCGGTGCGCGCCACCGGGCGCAGGCCCGAGAATGGCCGCATTTCGCCGGTCAAACCCTTGTCTCTCGCGCGCCGGTCTGCGAACAAACGAGGCCATCTTGGCGCTGACGCCGCCGGAGCCGCCCCTTGCCGTCTCGTTCGCTGTACCTTGTCGCCAGCCTCAGCGCCGTCATGGCGGCAGGATCGCCAGCGGTCGCCGCGACCCCGGAAGATCCCTACGAATCCAGCAACCGCGGGGCCTACGCGTTCCAGGATGGGCTGAACCACAGCATCCTCGCGCCGCTGGTGACACTCTACCGGGCGCTGACGCCGGGGCCGATCGGCCGGGCGATCCACAACGTGCTGAACAACGTCGGCCAGCCGGTGGTGATCATCAACGACCTCCTGCAGGGGCGCGTGAAGCGCGCCGGGCAGGACACCCTGCGGCTGGCGGCCAACACCCTGGCCGGCTGGGGCGGACTGATGGACGTGGCCAGCCCGGCCGGGTTGCCGTACCGTCCGAACGACTTCGGGATCACCCTCGGCCGGTGGGGCGTCGCCCCCGGGCCCTATCTGTTCCTGCCGCTGATCGGTCCCACGACCCCGCGCGACCTGTTCGGCAACGCCGTCGACATCGGCATGCACCCGCTCACCTGGATCGACTATCCCTACAAGTGGGAGGTCAATGTCGGACGCACCGTGTTCGGCGGGTTCGACGGCTTCAGCCAGGGCGAGAGCCAGCTGGAAGCCCTGACGGCCGACGCGGCCGACCCCTACGCCACCCTGCGGTCGGTGTACCTGCAGGACCGCGCCGCGAAGGTCCGCGGCCAGGACGAGGCGCCGCCGCCGACGCTGGAGGACATTCCGTCAGCCCCTGACAGCGCGACGCCCGATGGGTCCGCGCCCGCTGGTCCGCCGCCCGGCCCCGGGGCGGCCGCGCCGGACCAGCCGGCCCCGGCCGCGAGCACGGTCGGGCCGCAGTCGGAGAACGACATCGACTTCGACGCGCCGGTCGCCACGGCGCGGGACTACCATCCGGTCAGCGCCACCGCGTCGCTGCCGGCGACACCGGCCGCCTGAGAGCGATTCAGGCGTCTTGACCTACCGATTCGTGCTTGCCATCGAGGGCCAACTGGGTCCCGGCTTTCGCCGGGATGAGCGGGGTTTTGGGTGGCTAGCCGCGTGAACGAACCGGGTCAGCGGCCGTCGCGCGTCGCGCAGATCGTCGCCTTCTGCGTCGACAAGGCGCTGTTCGTCGCGCCGCTGGGCCTGGCGCTGGGCGTGGCGGCGATGGTCTATGTGGCCACGCATTTCTCGATCAACACCGACACCAGCGCGCTGCTGTCGCCGAAGCTGCCCTACATCCAGCGCGACACGGCCTTCTCGCGGGTGTTCCCGCAGAGCAACAACCAGATCGTGGTGGTGGTCGAGGGCAAGACGCCCGAGGCCACCGAGGCGGCGACGGCGGCCCTGGCCGACCGGCTGGCCGCCCATCCGGAGCTGTTCAACCAGGTGCGCCGGCCGGACGGCGGGCCGTTCTGGGCCCAGGAAGGCATCCTTTTCGAGCCCACGGCCGACGTTCAGAAGGACATGGACCGGCTGATCACCGCCGAGCCGTTCCTGGGGCCGGTGGCGGCCGACCCCTCGCTGCGCGGCCTGATGGGGGCGCTGTCGACGGCCGTGCAGGGCGTCAGCACCGGCCAGGCGCAGCTGTCGTCGCTGCGCGACCCGATGGCCCGGCTGGCCGACAGCCTGCAGACCCTCGAGCAGGGCCGGCCGGCGATGTTCTCCTGGCGGACCCTGATCACCGGCGGCAAGGTCGACATCCACGAGGTCCGCAAGACCATCATCGTCAATCCCAAGCTGGACTACACCCAGCTGCGGCCCGGCGCGGCGGCCAGCCAGGCGATCCGCGACACGGCCCGCTCGCTGGCGATCGACGAGGCGCACGGGGTGCGGGTGCTGCTGACCGGGGCGATCCCGCTGCAGGACGAGGAGTTCGGCAGCATCGCCGACCGGGCGATCCCGATCGCGCTGACCGCGGTGGCGGCGATCATCCTGATGCTGTGGCTGGCGGTGCGCTCGGCCCGGCTGATCGCCTCGATCCTGGTCACCGCCTTCACCGGCCTGATCATGGCCACAGCCATGGGGCTGGCGGTCTTCCACGCCTTCAACGTGATCTCGATCGCCTTCATCCCGCTGTTCGTGGGCCTGGGGATCGATTTCGGAATCCAGTTCAGCGTCCGATACCGGGCCGAGCACGCCGAGCACGCGGAAGGCTGGCGCGAGGCGCTGATCGGGGCCGGGCGGCGGATGGGTCGCCCATTGGTGGTGGCGGCCTGCGCCATCGCGGCCGGCTTCCTGGCGTTCGCGCCCACCGCCTACGAGGGCGTCTCGCAGCTGGGGGTGATCGCGGGGCTGGGGATGTTCATCGCGCTGGCGCTGAACCTGACCCTGCTGCCGGCGCTGATCATGCTGGCGCGCCCCACCCCGCCGCCGCCCCCCAAGGCCGTCCACCAGATCAACCGGCTGGACAACTGGCTGCTGGACCACCGCTGGACCGTGGTCGGGGTGTCGGTGGCCGTGGGCGCGGTCTGCGCGGCGCTGCTGCCGTTCCTGCGCTTCGACTTCAATCCGCTCCACCTGCGCGACCCCCACAGCGAGTCGGTGTCGACCCTCCTGGCGCTGACCAAGGACCCCGGCCAGTCGGCCAACACCCTGGAGACGCTGCGCCCGACCGTGGCCGACGCGCAGGCGCTGGGCCGGCGGGTGGCGCAGCTGCCGCAGGTCTACGGCGTGCGGACGCTGGCCGACTTCGTGCCGGCCGACCAGCCGGCCAAGCTGGCGATCATCAGCGACGCCTCGACCCTGCTGGGCCTGACGCTGGACCCGATCGTCACCGCCGCGCCGCCGTCCGACGCCGAGGTGGTGCAGAGCCTCTACAAGACCGCGTCGGACCTGCGCACGGTGGCGGTCGCCGCGGCGGACGATCCGGTGGCCGGCGACGCGCGGCGCCTGGCGGCGGCGCTGGAGACCCTGGCGCGGGGCGCGCCGGCGCTGCGCGCCAAGGCGGCGGACATGCTGATGAAGCCGCTGTCCACCGAGCTGGACCAGATCCGCGGGGTGCTGGCGGCCCAGCCGGTGACGCTGCAGACCCTGCCGCCGGAGATCGTGCACGACTGGATCTCCACCACCGGCAAGGCCCGGCTGTCGATCTCGCCGCGGGGCGACGCGAACGACATCAACGTCATCAACCGCTTCATCGCGGCGGTGACGCCGCTCGTCCCGGACGCGGTGGGCCCGGCGATCGGCGCCCGCGAAGGCGGGAAAGCGGTGGTCTCGGCGTTCCTGGAAGCCGGCGTGCTGTCGTTCATCGTGATCACGCTGCTGCTGTTCGCGGTGCTGCGGAAGGTGCGCGACGTGGCCATCACCATGGCCCCGATCGTGCTCACCGGCCTGCTGACGCTGGGCAACTCGATCGTCATCGGCCAACCGATGAACTTCGCCAACATCATCGCCCTGCCGCTGCTGTTCGGCATCGGCGTGGCGTTCCACATCTACTTCGTGATGTCGTGGCGGGCCGGCGGCTCGCACCTGCTGACATCGAGCCTGGCGCGGGCGGTGTTCTTCAGCGCCCTGACGACCGCCACCGGCTTCGGCAGCCTGTGGCTCTCCAGCCATCCGGGTACGGCGAGCATGGGCAAGCTGCTGATGATCTCGCTGATCTGGACGCTGGTCTCGGCCCTGCTGTTCCAGCCGGCCCTGATGGGCCCGCCGCCCGCGACGCCCGAGGACGCCGACGAGGCCGGGGCGACGTAGGCATCCCTCCCTTTGAGGGCGAGGCAGGCTATTTGAGCTGCTTGTCCACCAGGGTGTTCAGGTGGGCCAGGAGGGCCGGGGCGCCGCCCTGGGCGAGGGGGCCGGCGAAGTCGGAGCGGCGGGTGGTCAGCTGGCTGATCGAGCCGTTGTAGTAGACGTCGATGATCTTCCAGGCCCCGCCCGACTGGCGCATCCGGTAGGAGATCGCGACCGGGGCCGAGCCCGGCGAGTTGATCCGGGTCTGGACCACCTTGTCCGGTCCGCGGGTGGCGACGTTGGGGTCGACGACGATGCTCTGGCCCGAATAGCTGGAGAAGTTGTGGGCGTAGCTGGCGGTGGTCAGGCGGGCGAAGGCGTCGGTGAGCTGGGCCTGCTGGGCCGGCGTCATCGTCGCCCAGGGCGCGCCGACGGCGAAGCGGATCATGGTCGGGATGTCGAAGGCGCGGGACACCACCGGCGCCAGCCGCTGGTAGCGGCCCTGCACGCCGAGGCTGCGGCCGGCCTTCATGGTGTCGACCAGGGCGGAGTCGAACGAGTCGATCTGGGCCGCCGCCGGATCGGCCGGGGCGGCCTGGACCTGGGGCGCGGCGGCGCCCAACGCCAGGGCGGCCATGATGGCCGCGGTCTGAAAAAGTCTCGCGCTTCGACGCACGCCTGAACTCCTTGCCAATGCAGCCACACCGACCCGCCGTCTCGCGGCTGGATCGCCGGGGCCTAAGACGCTAAATCCTCATTCCGCGTTGGCCCGATAGCTCAGCAGGATAGAGCAGCGGTTTCCTAAACCGAAGGTCGGGGGTTCGAGTCCCTTTCGGGCTGCGCGGAAAATCAAAGACTTAGCCGTGAACGCTCCTATCGACGTGACCACTGCCGCACACGCATGGGCACAAGAATCCTTCAATTCGCGCCTTGAACGTCATCTAGCGGACCTCGGCTGACCCGTGGATGAACAGAGCGCGCCGAACGTGGCGCAGATGCTGCCGCGTCCTGGCCAAGTCAACGCCTGAGCCCCGAGGGCGTTCTCGCGCGGGACCAGGCACAATCGTTGCATTGCCCCCGCTGGTGACCCGCCCTCATGGGTCCCGCGTACGGGAAGGCCCCGGCGCCATGTGCGCCGGGGCCTTTTCGCCGCCGCGTGCGGTGATCCCCACCCTCCGGGTGGCGGCCTCTGATCCGCGCCGCTTGGTCTAGTGACGATCCCCGTCGTGGTCGTGGCGAGGACCGTTATCGTGGCGGTCGCACCCCGAGTGGTCCGAACAGTCGGCGCGGTCGCGGTCGCCGTGGTGATAGCGATCACCGCGATCCATCATGCAGGCGCCGCAGGCCAGGGTCGCGATCGCCGCAAGGGCGCTGATCAGGTGTCGTGTCATAATTTCCGCCTCGCCGTCATGAGGCCAGAGCGGCTGCTCGAAGCCTTTGCCCGTCGCCCGTGGGCGGAAGGCTGCGGCTCCCTTTTCTGGGCCGCCAGTCCGGGAACGGCCGGTCCGATGGATGGTTGCCAGGCGTCACCGCGGCACGCCCTCGGCGGAGGGCGTGCCGCCTTACCAATCCTCAATTTGAAACCCCGGCCCGGGCGAGGAATCTGGCCAGGCGCATCGTCGGCGTGCGGACGGGCGCCAAGCAGGATTCGAGGACGGCAAGGGTGACGGCGAGGCGCGCTGACGAGATCGACCTAGCGGTGGGCGAACGCATCCGCGGGCGCCGGCAGGCGCTGGGGGTGAGTCAGAAGCAGCTCGGCCGGTCCCTGGCCCTGACCTTCCAGCAGATCCAGAAGTACGAGAGCGGCGAGACCCGCGTCTCGGCCTCGACCCTGGTCAGGATCGCCGCGCGGCTCGAATGCTCCGCGGCGGGGCTGGTCGGCGAGAGCGACATGGCGCCCGTCGAGGCGGTGGTGACGGCGCAGCTGGGCGCGCCCGGATCCGCCGAGCTGCTCGCGGCGTTCGCGGCGATCGGCGATGCCGAAACCCGTCGGCTGGTGCTCGAGATCGCCCAGAAGCTCGCGTCGGCGGGCGGGTGACGCCCGCGGCGCTTCAGACCTCGTTGGCCAGGCCGAAGCGGCCCAGATCGCGGCTGGACAGCTGGCGCTTCGAGACCGCGAGCTTGCCCGGGCCGTAGAGGCCCGCGAGGCGGCGCAGCTTGTCGCCGTCGTTGGGCCGCACCGGGCCCAGCATCGGGTCGCGCCATTCCGGGCGCACGTCGTCGCCCACCTCGAACACCAGCGTGGCAGGCGCGTCCTCGGACGCGCCGACGCGGGCAAGGCTGTAGGGCTCCAGCTCGAGGCCATACCAGATACCGGCTTCCTGCACGGCCAGCCGCCCGTCGTCGAGCAGGCGCGGGGCGGCCTTGTGGGGCGCGGGTGGGCGCGCGCTGATCCGGCGCCGGGCGCGCTTGATGATGTCGTCGTCCGGATCGACGTAGAGGTCGCCCTCGCGCACCGGGACCAGACCGAAGCGGCCGTGGGCGGACAGGCCGCAGGGCGTCCCCTCGCTGACGGGCGCCTTCTCGACCCGGCGATGGATGAACTGGTCGATGTGCGTCAGCACATGCGCCTGCACCTCGTTGGCCGCATCGATCCGGGCACGGATTTCGCCCATCACCTTGTTCCAGGGACGGTTCAGCTGGCCCTCGATGAAGCGGCGCAAGGGCGCCAGGTTCTCGTTCAGGCTCTTCCAGTCGCCGCTTTCCTTGACCTGGCGGCGCAGGCCGAGGAACTTCGGCCAGCCATCATGGCTCCGCGGGGGCCGTCCCCGGCGGGCGCCCTGGCCCCCATGCCGGGGGCGCTCGACCAGCACCTTGTCCATGTCTTCGCGCATGAGGCCGATATCTGCGCCGTCTTGCCCGCGGACAAGATGCGCCACGTCTGAAATTTTACAACACCGACATTTCCCTCGACGGTGTTGCGAAAAGGTGACGCACGCGTCACCGATACGATTTCAGCGTGGTCCTCAGGCTGTCGACGAGGTGGGTCGGGGCATCGAGGCCCGGGAAGTGGCCGCCGCTGGGCGCAACGGCGTAGCTGGCGACATCGTAGGTCCGCTCGATCATCTGGCGCGGCGCGGGACCGCTGATGTCGGCCGGGAACAGGCAGATATGGGTGGGCGTCTCGATCCGCTTGCCGGGCGGCAGGATGAAGCCCGAGCCGTCGACCAGATAGCGATACATCCAGTAGGCCGGGCCGGGCTCGGGCAGCCAGTGGAACATCACGTTGGTGATCAGGTGGTCGAGGTCCATCGGCGGCGGGGCGTCGCGGCCATAGGCGTCGCTCCAGCGCTGGAACTTCTCCAGGATCCAGGCGGCCAGACCCACGGGCGAGTCGGTGAGCCCATAGGCCAGGGTCTGCGGCCGGGTGCCATGGATGCCGGAGTACCCGGTCTCGCCCACCATCTTGGCGGTCTGGCGCTGGACGTGCGCCTGCTCCTCCTCGTCAAGCGGCCGATCGCCGGGCGCCGGGGAGGCGCGCAGGATGCCGAGGGTGAGGTGGATGGCGTCGAGGCCCTCTGGGTTGTCGGCGGCGAGCCAGGAGGTGACCGCGGCGCCCCAGTCGCTGCCATGGGCGACGTAGCGGTCGAAGCCCAGGGTGTTGCGCATCAGGTCATGCCACATCACGCCGACGTCGCGCGGCGAGATCGGTCCGGCGGCCGGCGGGTCCGACCAGCCGTAGCCCGGCAGGCCGGGCGCCACGACCGTGAAGGCGTTGGCGACATCGCCGCCGAACCGCTCGGGGTGGGCGAGCGGCTCCACCATTTCGGCGAACTCGATCAGGCTGCCGGGCCAGCCGTGGGTCAGGATCAGGGGCAGCGGGTTCGGCCCCGAGCCGGGCTCGACGACGGCGTGGACGGTGAGATCGCCGGTCTTCAGGCGGTAGTGGGCCAGGCGGTTCAGCTTCGCCTCCTGCGCCCGCCAGTCGTAGCGCTCCCGCCAATAGCCGAGCACCTCGCGCATGTAGGCGAGCGGGGTGCCGAACTCCCAGGGCGCGCCGCCGGCCGGCTCTCGGCTGGGCAGGCGGGTGCGGGCGAGCCGCTGGGCGAGATCGTCGAGCTCGGCCTGGGGGACGTCCAGGCGGAACCGACAGGCTTCGATGTCCTTCATGGCCGCATCCTCCCTTTACCTGCGCCTGTGGTCGCGCGAAGTGTGAGGCAGCGCAAGACTGCGACGTCCGGGAGGAACCAGGGCATGAGCAAGTACACCTTCGTCGTCTTCAGCGGGCCCACGGCCGGCCAGGAGGACGAGTACAATCGGTGGTACAATGAGCAGCATCTGCCCGACGTGCTCAAGGTGACAGGCTTTGTGGCCGCCCAGCGCTTCCGGCTGCAGCCCGGCCCGAACGACGCGGCCGACGCGCCGGCCAAGTACCTGGCCCTCTATGAGATCGAGACCGACGATCTGCAGGCGGCCATGGCCGATCTCAGCTCGCGCGCCGGCACCCCGGCCATGCAGATGAGCCCGGCGCTGAACACCTCGGCGCTGAGCACCATGATGGGCGAGGCGATAACCGAGCGCATGCTGGCCTGAAAACCTGACCGCCGGGGTTGGACAAGCCGACCGGGCGACGTAGGGTTCGTTCTTCGGGGGAAGCCAAGAAGGATGAGCAGATGCACATGAGATTCATGGGGGTCGTCGCTGCGGCAGCCCTGTTCGCCGCCGGCGCGGCCTATGCCGCCACTGAACAGTTCGCCGCCCACCTCACGGGAACCGGGTCCGGAACCGGCGACGTGACCGGCACGCTGGACACCGCGACCAAGACCTTCACCTACAGCGCCACCTATTCCGGCCTCTCCGGTCCCGCCACTGCCGCCCACTTCCACCTGGCGGACACGCCCGGCGGCAATGGCCCGCCGGTGGTGCCGGTGGCCAGCCCAGCCAGCCCGATCAGCGGCACGGCGACCCTGACCGACGCCCAGGTGGCCGATCTGGAAGCCGGCAAGTGGTACTTCAACGTCCACACCGCGGCGAACCCGGGCGGCGAGATCCGCGGCATGGTGATGATGAAACAGCCGTAGGGGTGTGATCGGGACTTCCGACCTCAAATGAAGAGTATCCCTCTCCCGCAGCGCGGGAGAGGTCGGGTGAGGGCGCCTCGGCGCCTTGCGCCGAGGCTGGTGTCGAAGGCGCCAGATGCGCGTTGCGCGCTCGCCGCTTCGCGACGAGCCTCCTCACCATACCTCTCCCCGTGAACGGGGAGAGGGTTACTTATAGGGAACGGTCGCGCCACTCTGGACCTCGGCGCTCCTGCCGATAACCTAAGAACAAGTCATCCCAGGGAGGGACGTCGTCGTGAGCGAGCAGGCAGCCGATCCGCGGCCGGGGGTGTTGCGGGAGCTTCAGGACGGGGTGGCCATCCTGTCATTCAACCGGCCGGAGAAGCACAACGCCGGCGCGCACGATCCGTCGGCGCTCGAATGGGCGCACAACAATCCCGACGTACGGGTCATCGTCATCCGCGGCGAGGGCAAGTCGTTCAACTCGGGCCGTGACACGACCCTGCTCGGCACCCGCGAGGGCGACGAAGGCGACTTCGAATTCGTCCGGCGCGCCACGCTGATGCGCATCAACGGCCTCTACCGGTCCAAGCCGGTGATCGCCGCGGTGAAGGGCTACGCCATCGGCGGCGGCTTCGAGGCCGCGCTGGCCGCCGACATCCGGGTCGGCTCGCGGGACGCCAAGCTGTGCCTGGCGGAGATCAGGTACGGCATCCTGCCCGACACCGGCGGCACCCAGATGCTGACGACCCTGATCGGGCCGGCGCGAACCAAATACATGGTGCTGTCGGGCGACTACGTGGACGGCCAGACCGCCTATGAGTGGGGCATCTTCGACTTCCTGGTCGACACGCCGGAGGAAACGGACACCAAGGCGCTGGAGATCGCCAGGACCATCGCCTCGCGCTCGCCGGCGGCTGTGGAGATGGGCAAGCAGCTGGTCGACCAGATGTACGTCGGCGATGTCGCCAACGGCATCCGCCAGGAACTGCTGGCGCAGACGGCGCTGTTCCAGACCGACGACTACAAGGAGCAGCGCGCGGCGCTGCGCGAGAAGCGGCCGCCGGTGTTCAAGCGGCGCTGACCACACACCACGAGGGGAGACGAGACCATGGCGCTGCAACGGCCGCCGGAACTGGGCACGCGGATGCTGCCCGAGGACACCTTCAAAGGGCAGACCGTCTATGTGACCGGCGGCGGCACGGGCCTGGGCAAGGCGATCGCCATCGAGTTCGCCCGCTGCGGGGCGAACGTGGCCATCGCCAGCCGTGACGAGGGTCACCGCGCCGCCGGCGTGGCGGCCATCGAGGCGGTGGGGGGCAAGGCGTTCGGCACGGCGGTGGACGTGCGCGTGCCGCAGGCGATCGCGGACTCCTACGACCAGGTCGAGCAGGCGCTGGGGCCGATCTCGGTGCTGGTCAACAACGCCGCCGGCAACTTCGCCGTGCCGGCCGAGCGGATGAGCCCGAACGCCTGGAACGCGGTGATCGGGATCGTGCTGAACGGCACCTTCTTTTGCTCCACCGAGATGGCGCGGCGGTGCATGGCGCGCGGCGCGGGCGGGGCGATCCTGAACATCGGCGCCACCTACGCCTGGACGGGCGGGCCGGTGGCCTCGCACTCGGCGGCGGCCAAGGCGGGCGTCACCAACCTGACCCAGTCGCTGGCCGTGGAATGGGCGCCGGACAACATCCGGGTCAACTGCCTGGCGCCGGGGCTGTTCCCGGCCGCGGACCGCTCGCGGCAGGCGTTGACCATGGGCGGCGCCGGCGGCGGCGAGGCGACGACCCGGCCGACCACCACCGTGCCCGGCCAGCGTCACGGCGAGGCGCACGAGCTGGGCTGGGCGGCGACCTACATGTGCTCGCCGTTCGCGTCCTACCTGACCGGCCACACCCTGGTGCTGGACGGAGGCAACTGGCTGCGGCGCTACGGCCTGGGGATGCCGGAGTTCACGCCGGTGCGCGAGGTGTTCGAGCGCCGCCAGGGCGGCGAGGCGCTGAATACGTAGTTGCCCTCAGCTCACCTCTCCCGCAAGCGGGAGAGGGCTACTGATGGTGCGGTGGAGCGGAGGAAGTCCGCTCTCTCAGTAACCCTCTCCCCGTGCAGCGGGGAGAGGTGAGGTGAGGGGCGCGCCGCAGGCGCGACGACTTCTCTGCTCACAGCCCGATCGCCTTGGCGTACTCCTGCAGGATCTCCACGCCTTCGGGGCCGACCGGCTTGCGGCTGCGCCAGGGGACGACGACGGCGCGGTGGGCGCCCTCGTCGGCGGTGCGGAGCAGGTCGTCGCGGGTGGGGGCGGCGCCCATCTGGATGGTGGAGAACACGAAGGGCTCATCAGCTCGGCCCGCCTCCGCCAGTTCGCGCTTGATCGCCGGGATGAAGTTCGTTCCGCCGTGCCAGCCGTTGCCGAGCCGGGCGGCGCGGGTCACGGCCGGGGCGGAACTGCCGCCGATGTAGATCGGCAGCGGGTGCTGGGCCGGCTTGGGCTGGAAGCCGATCTTCTCGAAGTTGAAGAATTCGCCGTGGAACTCCGGCTGGTCCTCCTCGAACAGCACACGCAGGCAGCGGATCGTCTCGTCCAGGCGCCGGCCGCGGGTGGCCCAGTCGTTCTCGGTGAACTCGTACTCCCAGGGGGTCCAGCCGAGGCCGACGCCAAGGTCCAGGCGGCCGCCGGACATCAGGTCGAGGGTGGCGATGGTCCGCCCGACCAGGATCGGGTTGCGCAGGGCAAGCATGTAGATGCCGATGCCCAGGCGAATGGTCTTCGTGGCGGACGCGACGAAGGCCAGCACCGTCATCGGGTCGACGAAGGGGGTCTCGGGGCGAAAGGGAACGTGGCGCTCCGTTCCCGCGTCGCCGGCCGCGACCACCGACGGGTATTTCTTCCACCAGTCGTCGCGTACCGGCAGGGCGACGTGCTCGCCGGACCAGACAGACTCGAAGCCCAGGTCCTCGGCGGCCTTCGAGACCTCGACCACCGCATCGGGCCTCACGAAGACGATGTTGATCCCGACCTTCAGTGGCAGCGCCATCGCGCCCTCCCCGTCTCGATTTCAGCTTGCCTTGCGTCCGGCGGCCCTATTCAAACGCGACAGCCGCAACGACGGCCCCGGAGGACCGCATGACCCTGTCAGTTGACGCCTTTTCGCTCAAGGGCAAGGTGGCGATCGTCACCGGCGCGGGCGGGCGAGGCAACAGCATCGGCCGGGCCTACGCCCGGGCGCTGGCGGCCTATGGCGCGTCGGTGGTGGCCGCGGACCTGAACGGCGACGGCGCGGACGGCGTCGCCGCCGAGATCGGCGGCAATGCGCTGGGGGTGCAGGCGGACATCACCAACCCGGCGTCGGTGGCGAAGCTGGTCGAGACGACGCGCTCGGCGTTCGGCGGGGTCGACATCCTGGTCAACAACGCCGCCCTGATGGTGGAGATGCGCGACACCACCCTGGGCATCAGCCTGGAGAGCTGGAACAAGGCGCTGGCGGTGAACCTGACGGGCGCCCTGCTCTGCGCCCAGGCCTGCGTGCCCCTGATGAAGGCGCGGG
>Ga0105240_10001861_pt1 | contig 35189 bp, 36 predicted proteins | sample KBSC54metaG_FD_80426 | JGI IMG/M metagenome (GOLD analysis project Ga0105240, IMG submission 80426) | Corn rhizosphere microbial communities from Kellogg Biological Station, Michigan, USA - KBS C5-4 metaG | ecosystem: Host-associated > Plants > Roots > Rhizosphere > Soil | place: Michigan, USA... | reverse complement strand
GCGCGAATCCGGCGCTATTTCGCGGCCCTCTTCGCCAGCCGCTCCGCGCGCTTCCGAAGCCCCGCCGAACTCTCCAGCGCCAATGCGCCGCGGGCGAATTCCAGGGCTTGTGCGTAGTCTTTGACGCGGTGCTCGTAATGTTTCGCGAGTTCTTCCATGGCGCGCACACGGAACGGATTTCGGCATCCCGCCAAGTCGTTCCACACGCCCAGCGCGGCCTCCTCGCAGCCCAGTTTGCGTTCGAGCGCCGCGATATCCCACAGCGTGCGGAACAAAATATCGTCGGGAAGCCCCGCATCGACGGCCCGCCGGAACAGCGCGCGTGCCTGCTCCATCTCTCCGGCTTCGCGAAGCCAGCGTGCGATCCCCGCCATCTCGGCGCCATGGCGCAGGACAGCGGTGGCCGGATTCTTGAACGCGTACGGCACGATCCCCGTCAGGCAGGCCAGCGTCAGAATATCGATGGCGTTGTGATGGAACACCGGCAGCAGCCGTGCCATTTCCCCGGTGCGGACGTAATCGAAATAAATGTAGGGAATCATCGCTCCGGGCACGTCGCCCTCGCGTTCGAAGCCCAGGATCTGCCGTTCCAGTTGGATCAGCCGGCAGCTTTCAAAGCGCAATTTCCACAGGCGCCGCGCCCCGTAAAGCAGATCCAGATGCTCGAAACGGGTGAACGGCGAACGCGCGCGGTTCAGCCGGTAGCGTGTTTCAAGTAGCGGCTGATCGAAGACCCGTCCGTTGTATGTGATCAGAACGCGGAACGGCTCCAGGTGCCGGGTCAGGGCATCCAGTTGGCTCGCCTCCTCGCCGTAATCGCGCATGAAAAACTGGCGGACGCTGAATCCCTCGGGCGTGATGCGTCCCACGCCAATCAGAAAAGCCGCCGTGCCGGTGCCGCCGGCAAGCCCGGTAGTTTCCGTGTCAAGGAAGGCCCACTCCTGCGGAGGAACGTCGCGCACGGCGCCGTTGGATAGAGTTTCGAGGAGATCTCCGGGAAGCTCCGCCAGATCGCTTAGCTCCGCGGAGCCATGGCGGCGGTGGCGGGCATAAAACGTTTCTGTCTCAAAATGTTTACCATATTCCGTCTCGATTTCCTCGCCTGGAAACCACTCCTGTACCTGGAAGCTCGCAGGAAAAGTGCTCGAAACCCCCGTGGAATAAGGTTTTTCTGGTTTTCCATATTTTTCATCGCAGTCCGCGGCCACCCGCGCCATGCGCTGGCGCAGAGCCGCCAGTTGATCTTGTAATTCGCTCATCGCCTTTACGCTGCCAGCATAGCATCTGCTCCGGTTTCGGAAGCGAAAGCCGCTGCCACGCCGCATCGCGAGCGCACACATTGCACGAAACCCGCCAATAATCGATGTTTTCTTGCAGTTTTCTCTTTACACCGGGAACGCCCATACCTTATGATGCAGTAGTGAAATGCGCGCCTGTCGCGACTCGCGAGCAGTAGCGCGCACTGCAACATACCAACGGGAGAGTCAGTTTTTCGAAAAAGGAGCAATATGGCAGCAGCAAAAATGACACAGTCGCAATTGATCAAGAAACTGGCGGAGGTCGTCGGTGTGCCTGGTAAGGTCGCCAAATCCTTCACCACGGCGTACGCCGATCTGGCCATCGCTGAAACCAAAAAGAACGGTGTCACCGTTCTGCCGGGCATAGGCCGCCTGGTGCGTGTGGACCGCAAGGCGCGCATGGGCCGCAACCCCGCAACCGGCGAAGCCATCAAGATCCCGGCCAAGAAGGTCGTGAAATTCCGCGTCGCCAAAGCCGTGAAGGACGCGATCGTTCCGCCCAAGAAGAAATAGTAGCGGACGCCCCGCAAAAATTAAGACCCCGCGCGGCTTCGGGCCGGCGCGGGGTTTATTCTTGAAATCCGATTGAGGCGGGTCCAAACTGCGGACAAAGCCAGGAAGCCCTTATGCTTGCTTCTTGTCGTCGGGCGGCGCATTAGGGTCCTTCAAAGAGTCTTTGAAGTTGCGGATGCCTTCGCCCAAGCCTTTCGCCAGCTCAGGTATTTTTTTGCCGCCGAACAAAAGCACGGCGACTACCAGGATGACCATTAACTCAGGCAAGCCGATAGAACGTAACATACGGCCTCCTTTTATCTGTCAGCATAAGCATAGCGTGATCCCATGAACCGGCGCAAGGGGGCCAAATTCCCCCCGAAATTCGACCAATCCAAAGAAGTTCGCGCCATTGCCAGAGAGCGCGTAGGCGCCGTCAAACCTTCCCAGGCCATCCTTCCCAAGACCGGCCGCAAAAAGCCCAAACACAAGAAGTCTTTGGATCAGGAATAACGACAGCCGGATTACGACAGCCGAATTACGACAGGAGGAACCACCGATGATTAAGACTCTATGCGGAACGCTGGCCGCTGCCGCCGCTTTGCTGGCCGCGATCCCAGCGGCTGGCGCCGATCAAGGCCTTATCGTTCACAAAGCCCTTTCGCTCGACATGGCGATGTCGATGGCGCAAGGGTCGCTCGAAAAATGCCGGACGCTGGGCTACAAATGCGCGATCACCGTCCTCGGCGCAACCGGCCGCACCATCATTGCGTTTGAAGACGACGGAGCCAATCTCCACCGCTTCGATGTGGCTCGCAAGAAAGCCTATACGGCGCTGGTCTACCGCCGTCCGTCGAAGGAAGTTGTGGAGGGCTGGTCGAAGAAGACGGCCGAACCCGTGCCGCTGCTCGAAGGCACGATGCCCAATCCGCCGATCGAAGGCACCATCGACATGGGTGGCGGTCTCCCCATCATCGTCGATAACAAAGTTATCGGAGCCATTGCCGTGAGTGGCGCCCCGGGCTGGGACATGGATGAGGCGTGCGCCAAAGCCGGCATCGCCAGGGTCGCCGATAAATTGAAGTAGCGCGTTTAAGATTTGTCCGGCGCCGTCCACCACCGCGAGCACGACGCTGCCGAAGGCGAAGCCGGAAACCAAAACCATCGTGGAATCCAGCACAGAAATGGGCGGAGCCCTTTAACCCTCATGGTACAAAAAGAAAAGCATGGCGTTTGTAAAAATAGGCGCGCTGAACCTGCTGCCTCCGGGATCGGCAATCCACGTTGAAATCGGTGACGACGCGGTGGCGGTGTGCAATGTCGGCGGTGCACTCTATGCCATGGACGGCATCTGCCCGCACTCCAGCGGTCCGCTGGGCTATGGCGCGCTCGACGGCGCCATTCTCAGTTGTCCCTATCATGGGTGGGAGTTCGATTGCCGCACGGGCGCGTTCGGCGGTAACGAAGACTTAAGGCTCGCAACCTACCCGGTGAAAGTGGAAGACGGCGAGATTCTGGTGGATTTTGCCTGAGTTGCCCGAAGTCGAAACCGTGGTCCGCACACTTGCGCCGCACCTGCGTGGCCGGCGAATCGTTTCGGCCTCGTTCTCCTCGCGTTTTGTGACGCCCGGGAATCGCCAGACTCTCACCCGCCACCTGGCCGGGCGTACCATCCTGTCGGTGGCCCGGCGCGGAAAATTCATTGTGATGCAGCTCGATCAAGGCACGCTGACGGTGCATCTCGGCATGACTGGACGACTGCTGCTCGATGCCGCGCCCACCAAACACACCTACGGAATCTTCACGCTCGACACCGGCTCCTTGATCTACAGCGATCCGCGCCAGTTCGGGCGCATTCTCTGGAATCACGATCTATCGCGCCTCGGACCCGAGCCGCTTGAAATCCGCCTGGATGAATTTCAAGCGCGCCTGAAGCCGCGTAAGACCAAGATCAAAGCGCTGCTGCTCAATCAGACCTTCCTCGCCGGCATGGGCAACATTTATGTCGACGAAACACTCTTCGCCGCGCGCGTGCATCCGCTGGCTGTGGCTTCGCGCCTGAGCGCGCAGAAGGTCGCCGCCATCCATCAGCATATGCGCGAAATCCTGAACGCGGCCATCCACCAAGGTGGCTCGTCGATTTCCGATTACGTGGATGCGCAAGGTCAACGGGGCTGGTTTCAGCTGCAGCATCAGGCCTACGGCCGTGAAGGCCAGCCGTGCCGGGTGTGCGCTACGCCCATTCGCAAAACTACCGTGGTCCAGCGCGGAACCCACTATTGCCCGCAGTGCCAACGACGGTAGCGGCCGCCTCGGCCCGCGCCCGCGCGATTTCATCCGCCACTTCCACCACCGCCTTCATTCCCTTGACGTCGTGGACGCGCACCATGTGAACACCGTAAAGAATGGCAGCGGTCACCGCCGCCGCGCCGGCAAACTCAGTCTCGATTGCCGACTCCCGCGCCAGGAAATGTTTGCGCGACGGCCCTACCAGCAGCGGCAGCTCCAGCTTCGCCAGTTCGTCCAGGCGCGCTAGAATTTCCGAATTCTGTTCCTTGCGCTTGCCGAATCCCAGGCCCGGGTCAATCACAATGCGCCGCCGCTCCACTCCGGCGCCTACCGCGCGATGCACCGAAGCATCCAATTCCGCGGCTATGGTGGCCAAGGGATTCTTGAGCGGTGGCAGCTTGGCCCAAGTCTCAGGCATGCCGCGCATATGATTGATGATCAGCCCGGCGTCGGCCTGCCGCGCTGCCCGCGCCAGTTCCGGATCGATGGTGAGACCGCTCGGATCGTTGACGATATCGGCACCCAGCTCCAAGGCCTTTTCCGCGACGCCGGATTTATAGGTGTCAACGCAAATCGGCACCGTCAGTTTGTTGCGCAGCCGCTTCAGCACCGGAATCAGCCGCCGCAATTCCTCCGCTTCGGAGATCCGCACCGACCCCGGCCTGGTGGATTCGGCGCCGATGTCGATGATATCCGCGCCTTCTTCCTCCAATTCCACCGCGCGCGCAAAGGCCCGATCCGGGTCTGAGTATTTGCCGCCGTCAGAAAACGAGTCCGGCGTGACGTTCAACACGCCCACGATCAGCGTGCGCTCACCGAGCTGAATCAGCTTGTCGCGGACTTTCCATTCGAAATGCTTTCGGGCCATTGGTTACTTCCACGATAACGCGAATTGGCCACCGGCCCCCTGCTAGCTCTTCTTTCCGAACCCCGCAAACCCGCGCTTGGCATCTTCGGTAGTCCGCGACAACGCATTCATTTGTACGCCCGCCTCAACGGCCTTTTCGAGCGTCATCCCGTCCGTATGATACAGAAGCTGCTTCGTCAAACTCAGCGCGCTAGCCGATTTCGCCGCCAAATTTTGCACGTACGCGACGACGCGCGTCTCGAACTCCGCGTCGGCGAACACCTGGTTAATCAGCCCGATCGCCTTCGCCTCCGGCGCGGCAACCGCTCCCCCGCTTACCAGCAATTCGAACATCCGCTTCTCCGTCACCGCGCGCCGCAGCAGCGCCGCCACCATCGCCGGCACGAATCCAATGTTCACCTCCGGATATCCGATCGACGCCGACTCCGCGGCCAATATCAAATCGCTGGCGCTCGCGATCCCCGCGCCCCCGCCGAGGGCACGTCCCTGCACCGCGGCTACCACCGGATGCGGATGCCTGCGGATCGCCATCAGCACGTCGGCCAGGCGCCGCGCGGTCTCCAGGTGCTCCACCGCACCCGCGTCGTTGCCTTTATCGAGCGCCCGAAGGTCGAGCCCCGCGCAGAAATCCTTCCCCGCGGCATTGATCAAAACCACCCGCACCCCCGGGTCTTTGGCCGAACGCGCCAGCGCATCGTTCAGGCCCCCGATCACTTCCGCGTTCAGCGCATTGCGCTTTTCCGGCCGATTCAACGTGATGCGGGCAATTCCGCCCTCAGTGCGATGCAAGATAAGGTCCATCGCTAGCCATTGTAGCCCCTGCTATCCTGTAAGTTATGAGAATTTCCCTGCTTTTGCCCGGCCTTCTTTCAGCGATACTGGTCGCCTGGGGACAGGCGCCGTCCGCTGCTCCCAAGCCCGCCGCTGCGGCTGCCCCGAAGCCTGCCGCCACTGCTGTTCAGGCCGCGTCCACGTCTACCGCGGCCGATCCCGTGGTACTCACCATCGGCGCCGAAAAAATCACCAAGTCCCAGTTTGAGCAGATCTTTGCCCAGATCGTCGAGCAAATGCCTCCGGAACGCCGCGCCGCGGCCGAGGCTCCCCAGGCCAAGCGGCAGCTCGCCGAGCAGTTGGCTGAGCTGAAAGCGCTAGCGCAAGAAGCTCGCCGGCGGAAAATCGACCAGACCCCGGAAGCCAAAGCGCAGATGGCGATGCGCTCCGATCAACTGGTTGCCGGACTACTGTTCCAGCAGATTTCGAAAAACGCCAAGCCCAGCGCGGCGGATTTGCAAGGCTACTACGACCAGCACAAAACAGAATGGGAAACCGTAACCGCGCGTCATATTCTGATTCGCATGACCGGCTCGGCGGTACCGCTCCGGGAGGGCCAGAAGGATCTCAGCGACGAAGAAGCATTGGCCAAAGCTAAGGAAGTTCGCGCCAAGCTGGTTGCCGGCGGAGACTTCGCCGAGATCGCCAAGGCCGAATCCGACGATGCCGGCTCCGGCGCCAACGGCGGCGTGCTGGGCGATTTCACGCGCGGCCGCATGGTTCCGCAATTCGAGGAAGCCGCCTTCGCGCTGAAGGTGAACGAAATCAGCGAGCCCGTGAAAACCCAGTTCGGATACCACATCATCCAGGTGACCAAGCACGAAAGCAAAAGCATGGACGATGTGAAGACCGAGATCACTGAAAAGATCGGCCCGGAAATGGCGCAAAAAGGCGTGGACGCCATCAAGGAAAAAACTGCCATCACCTTCGATCAGAACTACTTCGGCAAGTAACCAACCTCCATCATGGCCCTGGCCGCCGGCGATCGCCTCGGACCGTATGAGATCCTGGCGCAGCTCGGCGCCGGGAGCATGGGTGAAGTGTATCGCGCGCGCGACCCACGCCTCGATCGCGTAGTCGCCATCAAAGTATCTAAGGATCCATTTTCCGAACGCTTCGTAAGCGAAGCCCGCGCCGCCGCAGCGCTCAATCATCCAAATATCTGTACGCTGTATGAGGTCGGGCCGAATTACCTGGTGATGGAATTCATCGAGGGCGTCCCGCTGCGAGGTCCGCTGTCGCTCCAGGAGACGCTGCGTTTCTCAAAAGAGATCTGCGACGCGCTCGAATACGTACACCGGCACGGGACCGTCCATCGCGATCTGAAGCCCTCCAATATTTTGGTAACCCAGCAGGGCATCAAGTTGCTGGATCTGGGACTGGACGGCTCGGCCATGGGCTCCTTCGCCTATAAGGCTCCCGAGCAACTCGCTGGAGAGCCAGCGGACGCCCGCTCCGATATCTACGCTTTCGGGTGCGCACTGTATGAAATGCTGATGGGCCGCCAGATCACAGCAGACCGGAGACCGGTGCAGCCGGAGGCGCTGGAAAGAGTGCTTCAAAAGTGTGTGGAGCGCGATCCCGCCCTCCGCTTCCAATCGGCAAGCGAGCTCAAACAGGCGCTGGCCAGCGTATCGCACAACCGCAGTTACCGCCGCGAATACCTCATCGTCGGAGCGTCGATCATAATGCTGGTTGCGGGACTGGCCCTGCTGGTGATGCAGTTCCCGTCCTACCAGCGGCTTTCCGATAAAGATGTGCTGGTGCTGGCGGATTTCAACAATGCAACCGGCGACGCGATTTTCGATAGCACGCTGCGCACGGCGCTGGCGGTCCAACTGGAACAATCGCCATTTTTGAAAATCCTGGACGACCAGCAGGTGCAGCAGGACCTAAAGCTGATGGGGCGCGCGCCGGACACCCGTGTCACGAACGCAATCGCTCACGACATCTGCGTGCGCGAAGGCCAGAAGGATATGCTCAACGGTGCGATCGCGGATCTGGGCAAAACCTTCTTGATCACTGTGCAAGCGGTGAATTGCCAGAACGGCGCGACCCTCGCCCGCGAGCAGGTCCAAGCCGAAGGCCGAGACCAGGTCCTGATCGCCATCTCAAGAGCCGCTACCGGACTCCGCGCGAAGCTGGGTGAATCACCCAGCTCGATTCAGAGTCTGGATCGAAGTTTAGAGCAGGTGACCACCGGTTCACTCCAAGCCTTTCAAGCGTATGCGCTCGGCATAGCTCAGAAAAGCCAGGGACACGATCCGCAGTCGATTCCGCTGTTTCAGCACGCGATAGAGTTGGACCCTGGTTTTGCCCTCGCCTACCTGCAACTGGGTTTGACGTACGCCAACTCCGGCGAAAGCGGCCGCGCCGCGGAATACCTCACGAAAGCGTTTTCCATGGCCGGCCATGTCAGTGAGCTAGAGCGCCTGAGGATAGAGGCCGCCTATTATTACCACGTAACCGGCGAATTAAACCAAGCCATCGCAACCAATCAGCTCATCGCGCGCACTTACCCCAGAACCTGGGAGAGCCATAATGTTTTGGCGGACATTTACGCATCCACGGGCGAGTTTGAGAAGTCCTTACAGGAACAGCAGGCGGGGGCCAAGTCAACACCGCTATTCAATGGGAATCTAATCGTTGCATACACTCGCCTCGACCGCTTCGATGAGGCCAAGGCGGTTCCTCGAAAGCCCGATACTGCTGCCGTTCACCGCGCTCTGCTGCGCCTGGCCTACATACAAGCTGACGCGGTTGCCGCCGCACGCGAGATCCAATGGTTCCAGGGCCAGCCCGACGAATACCGCAGCTTGGGCCAGCAATCACAGGACGCTCTTATCCACGGGGAATTCAAGAAGGCGGCGGCACTTGCTCAGCAAGGCGCGCGGCTCGCTGAACAACACGATCTGGAAGGAGCCGCCGGGCAGTTGCTCGCCCAAGTCGCCGGCATGGGGGAGTTCCGCGGAAGCTGCAAGGAGGTTGAGCTAATCGGGGCCGTCGCCGCGCTATTGTGCTCGGATGCGGAAGCGCCGCTCAAAGCTGCCGAGGCGCAATCGAAGGAACGCCCGAAGGACACCTTGCTGAACGCTGTCCGCTTGCCGGTGGCCCGGGCGACGCTGGCGATTCAGCAGAATCAATCCGCCCAAGCCATTGAACTTCTTCGGTCCGCCGTACCTTATGAGCGCGCGTATTCGCAGGTGCCGTATTTGCGGGGGATCGCCTATCTGCGCCTCAACCAGGGCGCGGCAGCGGCGGCCGAATTCCAAAAGATTCAGGACCACAAAGGCGCCAACTGGGGCGTGGTATATCCAATTTCCTACCTGGGCGCGGCCCGCGCTTGGGTGATAGCGGGAGACTCCGCCAAAGCCCAAAAGGCCTACCGAGATTTCTTTGCGATGTGGAAGGGCGCCGACGCCGATCTCCCCGTGCTCGCGCAAGCCAAGAAAGAGTTCGCGGCACTCAAATAGGGCTACAGCCGCACGATCTTCTCGGACGTGTTTCCCTTGAGGGCGTTGCGGGTATCCACAATGAGCTTGGCGCGTTCGACCATGCGCGCGTAATCGAAGCCCTTGTGATCGGTAACGATCACCACGCAATCGGCTTCGGCTGCGCCCCGATCGGCGTCGATCGCGGTCATCTCCGGCACCGCGCCGTCGGCATGGAGATGGGGCACAAATGGGTCGCTATAGGTAACGCTCGCTCCGCGCTTACCGAGTAGATGGATGATGTCGAGCGCCGGGGATTCGCGCACGTCATCGATATTCCGCTTGTAGGCCACGCCCAGCACGTGCACGCGGGAGCCCTTGAGCGCCTTGGCATGCTCGTTCAGCGCGTTCTGAATTTTGTCCACCACGAAGTGCGGCATGTTGCCGTTGATATATCCGGCCAGCTCGATAAAGCGCGCCTCGATACCCGCCTGCTTGGTCTTCCATGAAAGATAAAACGGATCGATGGGAATGCAGTGGCCGCCTAAGCCGGGCCCCGGATAAAAGGGCATGAAGCCGAAGGGTTTGGTGGCGGCTGCGTCGATAACTTCCCAGACATCGATGCCCATGCGGTCACACAACATCGCGATCTCATTCACCAGTCCGATGTTGATCATGCGAAAAGTGTTCTCGAGCAACTTCACCATCTCGGCCACGCGTGTCGAACTCACCGGAATCACGGTTTCGAGCGCTTGCCGGTAAAAGACCGCACCGATCTCGGTACAGGCCGGCGTGATGCCGCCCACCACTTTCGGAATGTTACGGGTCTGGAAATTCACGTTGCCGGGATCCACACGCTCCGGCGAAAAACATAGAAAGAACTGCTCGCCCACTTTCATGCCGGGGCGCTCGAACATGGGCAGCATCAGTTCGTTGGTGGTGCCGGGATAGGTAGTCGATTCGAGAATCATCAACACGCCGGGCCGGAAATACTTGGCGATCTCCTGGCAGGCGTTCACGATGTAGCTCATATCCGGGTCTTTGGTTTTGCGCAGCGGCGTGGGGACGCAAATGTTGATGGTATCGAGCGTCGCCACCGCGCCGAAATCGGTGGTGCCTTTCAGCTTTCCTGCCTTCACTAAAGGCGCGAGAACCGAAGTGGGGATGTCCTGAATATAGGATTCGCCGCGATTGAGCGCCGCTACTTTTTTCGCGTCAATGTCGATTCCGGTGACGTTGAACCCGGCAGCCGCGAATTCGACGGCCAGGGGCAGGCCTACATAGCCCAGTCCAACGATGCCGACCTGCGCCGTTTTAGACGTAATCTTCTTTTGAAGATCTTCGAAATGACTCACTTGGTTTCGGTCCCCTTCCAGAAAAACTCGCCGGCAGCTATTATTTCGGCAGGCCCGGCCAGCAGGATATCGCTTTCTTCCCAGCGTAATTCAAGAGGACCCGCGGGCGTTAATATCCGTACTGGCGTCGCCGCCATTCCGCGCGCCACGGCGGCCGCGCCCGCGCCCGTCGACCCCGTGCCGGAGCTCATGGTCTTCCCGGCGCCGCGTTCGAAGAATCGAACGTCCAGCGTGTGTCCATCCACCACACGCACGAAGGATACGTTGGTGCGCTGCGGAAACCGCGGATGAACCTCCACGCGGGCGCCCAGCGCGGGCCATTCAAAATCAAAATTGTCCACGAAAAAAACACATTGCGGATTGCCGACGTTCAGAATCACGCAATCGCGGCCTTCGATGGACGCGTGCAGTTCTTCGATTGTGGCCGGGCCCATGTTCATTTCAAAAGAGTAAGCATGCCCGTGACGTCCGAGCAAACGCAGATGTTTGAGGCCGGCGCCGGTGGCAATTCGCAGATTGTGTTCGGCCGCCTGCTGTTCCACCAGCAACGCCGCAGCACAGCGCGTGCCATTACCGGAGATCTCGCTAGGGCTGCCATCGGAATTCCATAGATCGATCCGGGCATGGGGGCTGCCGTCTTCAGCAACGCCAGAGCCCCGCGAAATGAGCAGCCAGCCGTCGGCGCCCACACCGGTGTGGCGATCGCAAATCGCCACCGCCACCCGCGCGATGTCGTCTAAACCCTGCGGCAACTGATCTCGCCAGCTGAGTAGAAAATCGTTGCGCGCGCCGTGCGCCTTAGTAAACGGGATATTCATCGAAGCTGGGCCAATTGCCGCTGATAAATTTCGATCACCGGTGCTCCTTCTACCATAATCCGCTGCTTCAATTGATACTGGGCGCCGTGCGGACCGGTTCGCTTCAAAGCATCGTCAATTTTATCGCCGGCCTCAGCGAGCGCCCATTCTTCGCGAAAAAACAGGTCCGGGCGGAGCACTGCCGCGTCCCAGGCCGGGCGGTTACCTTGATGCAGACCTTCGCGCAACGGAATGCCGGCCTCACGCAGAACGCCGGTGAGGTCCCCGAAGGAATAAATGATTCCGTCGCCGGGCTGATAGTGGGCCGCGAGATAAGCCGCCGCTTGCCCAGTCCAGGCGCGGCGGGCCAAGGAGTTGACCGCGGACTCGTTCCAGCACGTCGGCCGCCCCGCATAAACCGGCGGGATCGCCGCCAGCACCAAAACCGCGGCGCCGACCCCATAGAATTTGCGCGGCAACATGGTAACGATGGCGGCGCCGGCGAACGCAGCCAAGGGGAGTGCGGCGAGCGCGTAGCGCGTGTTATACCAACTATGCGGCCACAGCGTCGGCACAAATATCGGCGTCCCGGAAGAGTGAATGCTCCACACGTAGAACGCAGGCGGAAGCGCCAGCAGCAACAGCGGCCACCAAACCCTCTTCAAGAGCGCTGCCGCTGCTCCCAAGCCGCCTAAAATCACGAGAGCCCAGCCCTGCGTTAATGTAACGGCAGCGAAATAATAGTGGATCGCCTGGCTCCAGTTGTGATCGCCGGGATAGCGCGCCGCGCCAGCCGCCAACTGGCGCGCGTAGATAGCTTGCGCCGAAAAGTCGCCGTCATAGAACTCAAGCGCGTTTGAATAGTAATACTGGTTGTGGGCGAGCCAGGCGAGCGGCCCCAAGCCCGCCAGTACGGCGAATACAAACGCATACGATTTGCGGCGAGCGGTAATGAACAGATACAGGGTGACGAAGGGAATCAGAAACCAGCCTTCGTAGCGTGTCAATGACGCCGCGTTCGACGCCGCTGCGGCCACCAGCACCGCCCAGCCCGACTGGGAATCGCGGAACCATACGGTCGACCACAACAAAGCCGCCAGCGCAGCCGCGAAGATGGCTTCGTTCATGGGCGTCGATTGCAGGTATAGCATGTTGGGATTGAGCGCGAACAATAGCGCCGCCACCAGCCCGGCCGCGGCCGAAGTATAGGCTCGCCGCGCGGCGGCGAATAGAAAGGCGCCCGCTGCGACAAATCCCACCGCAGAGGGAATTGCGCCTCCGATGCCGCTGCGCCACCACTTCTCGCGGGCCACGAACGGAAGCATCAGCAGGTGCGGCAAAGGCAGCCACACGGTGCCCAGTTGCTCGGCGCCGGGCGTCCGCGAATCGAGCACGCGCCGAGCAATATTCAGATGCGCCTCGGCGTCCCCGTAGTAGAGCGTATAGCCGCGCGACGCGCACCACAGGAGAGCAGCGGAGCTGATTACCGCCAGCAGCACCACCATTCCGGCCAGCTCCCGCGGATTAGAACGAAGTGAATTTACGGAACTCTTCAAATCGAGCATCGATTTCTTCACGCGTGAGCGTGCGGAAGCGTTCCACTCCAAAGCGCTCGCAGCAGAAGCTGCCCATCACGGACCCGTAGATGACCGCGCGGCTGAGCATGCCCCGGCTGATCTGGTCGCCTTCCAGGCTGAAGCCGTGCTCGGCCAGGTAGCCGGTAAATCCGCCGGCGAAACAGTCGCCCGCGCCGGTAGGATCGAAAACAGTTTCGAGCAGGTAGCCCGGCACGATGAAGTAGGAATCACGCCGGAATAGCATGGCGCCGTATTCGCCGCGCTTAATCACCAAGGTGTGCGGGCCCATCTCCAGAATCTTCGAAGCCGCCTTGCGCAGGTTGTTTTCGCCTGCGAGCATGCGGGCTTCGTGATCGTTAATCAGCAGAAAGTCCCAGTGCTTGATGGTTTCGAGCAGCTCGGCGCGAAAATCGCTGATCCAGAAATTCATGGTGTCGCCGCCGGCCAGGCGCACGTGCTTCATCTGCTCGCGAACGCTGCGCTGCAAGCTGGGCTGGATATTTCCCAGCAGCAGATAGCGCGCATTCTGATAGCTCTCCGGGAGCTTGGGCTTGAAATCGGCGAACACGTTCAAATCGGTAGTGAGCGTGATCCGGTCGTTCATATCGTCGGTATATTTACCGGCCCAGAAAAAAGTCTTGCCCGGCACGCGCTCCAGACCTTCGAGATCGATGCCGCGGCTGGACAGTAGATCGGTATCCGCCTGCGCGAAATCGTCGCCCACGACGGCGACAATGCGCACCTGCGTAAAATAACTCGCGGCCAGAGAAATGTACGTCGCGGCGCCGCCCAGCATGCGTTCGACGCGGCCGTGTGGCGTTTCGACGCCATCATAAGCAACTGAACCTACAACAACCAGAGACATCTTTTGATTGTAGAGGAAGCGGTCGCGAGTAGGAAGCCGACCTAGGGAATCATTGCCGGGGAACCGATAAGATGGAAGAAGTGATAGATCGCCTGCTGCGAGTCCTTCCGGATCTAGTGGTGTTCCTCGTCTCCGTGCTGAGCCAGACTGTGGGCTTGGTGTGGCTGCTCGGCTGGAAAGCGGCCGGCGCCAGCCGCCGGACCCGGTTTACGATTGCAGCGGTCGGCGGGCTGTCGATGATGGCTTCGCTACTGGCGTTCCTGCTGCACTCCCAGCGTATAGCGCGGTATTTTCCCGGCTGGTGGCTAAGTTGGGGAACCGCACTATCGATCAGTTGGGCGATGACTTCGGTGTGCTGGCTGGCAGGCTATGCGGTGTTGTGGATGGGATCGCGCATCGCACCGGGACATAGCGCCACGCGACGCCGTTTGTTTGAGACCGCCTATGCAGCCGTGTTTGCCGTGCCGCCAGCGGTACTGGGATATGGCGTATTCATCGAGCGGCACCAGCTATTTTTGCGTGAACAAAAGATTGAGATCGCGGACCTGCCGCGGGATCTGGACGGGCTGCGCCTGGTGCAATTGACGGATATTCACCTCAGCCCCTTTCTGAGCCGCACCGAGCTCGAACGCGCCATCGACATGGCCAATGAAACCCGCGCCCATGTTGCGCTCGTGACCGGCGATATGATTACCACCGGTCGCGACCCGCTCGACGATTGTCTGAATTCTTTGGCCCGCCTTCGCGCCGAGGCAGGGGTTTTCGGATGCATGGGAAATCATGAAATCTATGCTAACGCCGAGGATTATGCCGAGCAGGAAGGCGCACGCCGCGGGCTGCGCTTCCTGCGCTCGGCCGCGGCTCCGCTGCGCTTCGGTAATGCGGTGATGAACCTCGCCGGCGTCGATTATCAACGCCTCCACCGGCCCTACCTGGTGGGAGCGGAGAAGCTCATGGTTCCGGGCGCCTTCAACTTGCTGCTCTCGCATAACCCGGATGTATTTCCGGTTGCGGCGCGCCAGGGATATGCCTTGACCATGGCGGGCCACACTCACGGCGGGCAGATTCGCGTGGAAATATTGGAGACCGATCTCAATCCAGGCCGTTTCTATACTCCTTACGTCGATGGTGTTTATCGCCACGGGCCGGCAGTGATTTTCGTTTCGCGCGGCATCGGAACTATCGCCATACCGGCGCGCGTCGGCGCTCCCCCTGAGGTTGCGCTGCTGCGCTTATGCCGTATCTGATTGTGAGCGACATTCACGCGAACCTTGAGGCGCACCAGGCCGTGCTTAATGACGCTCAGGGGAAATACGATCGCATTCTCTGCCTGGGCGATCTGGTGGGTTACGGAGCGGACCCCAATGCGATTGTAGAATGGGCCCGCGAGAATACGGCGGCAGTCATCCGCGGTAATCACGACCGGGTCAGTGCCGGCGGCGATCCCGGCGCGCCGGATGGGATGGAAACATTCAATCCCGCGGCGCAGGCATCGACGGTCTGGACTCGCCATACCCTGCTGCCGGAAAACCGCGACTACCTGGAACGCCTGCCGCGCGGGCCTTTGCCTTATGAAGGGGTGGATTTAATCCATGGCTCGCCCGCCGATGAAGATGAGTACGTGGTGACGGCTTCTGACGCCGCCCCCTTATTGGAGCTGCTGGGAGCGCGGCTCACGTTTTTTGGCCACACGCACCGTCAGGGGGGCTTCCGGCTGGCACGCCGCTCAGTGGGGCGGCTATCGACCGAGCGTACCCTCGAAATCGAGCCCAAATACTTCTACCTGGTAAATCCCGGCTCAGTGGGGCAACCGCGGGACGGTGACCCACGCGCGGCCTACGCGTTATACTCGCCTGAGGGGCGCACGGTGGAATATCGCCGTATCGCCTATGATGTCGATAGGGCAGCGGCGAAGATTCGCGCGGCCGGTTTGCCCGATTTCCTCGCGGCCCGTCTCCACGAGGGACTTTGAGCGCTCCCTTCGCCTAAAACGCGCCTCGGGCTGAAGCCCTAGAATAGAGTTTATAGATGTCTTCACAAGATGGCCGTCTGGCCGCAGCGATAACCAACCCCAAGGTGGTGGTCGCTACCACGGTGGCCCTTTCTTTTATCAGCTTCTGGCGGGGGGCATCGATCGTCCTGAGCGATCTTGCGTCTTCCATGTTCTACGCCGGTGGTGCGGCGGAGGCTGCTGTCGGTAAAGCCGCGCCCTGGTTCGTCCTGGCGGTGATGCTGTTCAGCTTCGCGGTGCGCAGCGTGTATCTGGAAAGCTGCAGCATGTACGTGCGCGGCGGTGTGTACGTGGTAGTGCACGACAGCATGGGGCCGGTGATGGCCAAGCTGTCGGTTTCCGCGCTGGTGTTCGATTACATTCTCACCGGGCCCATCAGCGTGGTGAGCGCCGGGCAATATATGGGCGCGCTGCTCAACGAAATCGGCGGCCTGTTGCACCAGAACTACCAGATCAATGTAAATCTGTTCGCGGCGGGCGCGGGAATATTGATCACCATTTATTTCTGGTGGCAGAACATCAAGGGTGTGCACGAATCCAGCGGCAAGGCGTTGCGAATCATGCAGATCACTACCGTGATGGTGGGCATTCTGCTGATCTGGTGTCCGCTGACACTCCTTTTGACCAAGGGCTGGCATTTGCCGCCGGCGCCCAAGCCCTCAAACCTGGTGTTCTCTGAAAACGCCCAGGGCTGGCTCAAAGGCACCTTCTGGATGGAGATTCCAATGGTGGTGATTATCATCGCCTTCGGACACTCGCTGTTATCGATGAGCGGATTCGAAACGCTGGCGCAGGTGTATCGCGAAATCGCCTCGCCCAAGATGAAAAACCTGAAAATCGCCGCCAATTTAACGTGCTGGTACGCGCTGCTGTGCACCGGCGTGATTTCGCTGTTCGCGGTGATGATCATTCCCGACAACGTTCGTCCGATGTATATCAACAATCTGATCGGCGGCTTGGCCATGAGCCTGAGCGGGCCGTACCTGCTGAAGCTGGGGTTCCACATTTTCGTGGTGATTGTGGGCGGATTGATTTTGTCAGGCGCGGTGAATACCTCAATCATCGGCGCCAACGGCGTCCTCAACCGGGTGGCAGAGGACCGCGTTCTGGTCCCCTGGTTCCGCGAGCCGCACAAGCGTTACGGCACCACCTTCCGCATGATCAACATGATCACGATCCTGCAGCTGGCGACCATTATTTACAGCCGCGGCGACATGACCATCCTGGCCGAAGCATACGCTTTCGGCGTGGTGTGGAGCTTCTTCATGAAGGCGCTGGGCGTCACCGTGTTGCGGTTCCAGCGCACCGATCAGGAATACAAATTCCCGCTGAATATCCGGATCGGCGGCCGCGAGATACCGATTGGCTTGGGCATCACTACGCTGGTGCTGGGAGCGGTAGCCGTCGCCAATCTCTTCACTAAACAAATCGCCACCGAATACGGTGTGGCCTTCACGCTGGGGCTGTTTGTGATCTTCACGATTTCAGAAAAAGTGAACCTGCGGCGCGCGCAGATTGAACCCAGGGGGATGGAGCAGTTCAACCTGGATCATCAGGCCCACATCGACGGCGGCAGCCTGCACGCCCGCCCCGGCTGCATCTTGGTGGCGGTGCGGGATTATCACCGCATGGAGCATCTGAAGCGCGTGCTCGAAAAGACCAACCTGCGGCGCTACGACATCGTGGTGATGACGGTACGCACGATTTCGACCGGCGCCGGCGAATACGACTTGGCGGATAACCAGATTTTTAGCGATTACGAAAAAGAGCTGTTCAGCCATGTGGTGGAGCTGGCGGAGAAAGAAGGGAAGCCGGTGGAATTACTGGTGGTGCCGGCAGTGAATCCTTTCGACGCCGTTGCGGATACGGCTAGCCGGCTGCGCGCGTCGCGGCTGGTGACGGGCGTCAGTGCGCGCATGCCCTCCGACGAACTGGCGCGGCAAATCGGCCTGGCGTGGGAAAAACTTCCGGAGCCGCGGCATGCGTTTTCGCTCGAAGTGATCAGTCCGGATCGGCCATCGATCTTCGTCAATCTAGGCCCGCATCCCCCGCGGCTATGGCCGGAGGATGTGGATCTGCTGCACGATATCTGGCTGAAACTCAGTGAGTCGGAGCAACTGGGAGCGCGCCTGCACCACCGCGACATTGTGGGCGTCGCGCTGCGACGGCTGCGCAACGATTTGCAAAACAGCGATCGCGACCGCGTGGTCGCCGAAGTCCAGAGCGAGCTGCGCCACGATTAGGGCGTGTAATGAAATGTGCGGTATGAGAGGATGAATGGCAACTAAAGTAGGCATTAACGGCTTCGGCCGCATCGGGAGAAATGTAGTTCGGGCGGGCCTTCACAACCCCAACATTGAATTCGTCGCGGCCAACGATCTGACCGATACTAAAACGCTCGCGCACCTGCTGAAGTACGATTCGATTCTGGGGCCGCTGCATGGCGACGTGAAGCTCGAAGCCGACGCCATCGTGGTCGACGGCAAGCGAATCAAGATTTTCGCAGTGAAGGATCCCGCAGAAATCGATTGGTCGAGCACAGGCGCGCAGGTAGTGGTGGAATCGACGGGCCGTTTTACCGACGCCAAAGAGGCCGCCAAGCACTTGCGCGGCACGGTGAAAAAGGTAATCATTTCGGCGCCGGCCAAGAACGAGGACGTAACCATTGTGCTGGGTGTCAACGAGGGCGCCTACGATCCCGCTAAGCATAACGTGATTTCGAATGCGTCCTGCACCACCAATTGCCTGGCTCCGGTAGTGAAGGTGCTGTATGAAAAGTTCGGCATCGAGAAAGGTTCGATGACGACGATCCACAGCTACACGAACGATCAAAACGTGCTGGATTTTCCGCACAAAGACCTGCGGCGGGCGCGCGCGGCGGCGGTGAACATGATCCCGACTACAACGGGCGCGGCCAAAGCCATCGGGCTGGTGATGCCGCAACTCAAGGGCAAGCTCGACGGTTATTCCATGCGCGTGCCGACGCCCAATGTCTCGGTGGTGGATCTGGTGGCCCTGACCACCCGGATGACCACCGCCGAAGAAGTGAACGCGGCTCTGAAGGGAGCAACCGAGGGCGAGCTGAAGGGCATTCTGGCGTACACCACAGATCCCGTGGTTTCGACCGATATGCTGCATAATCCGAACAGCTCCATCGTCGATTCGGAGTTGACCAAGGTGCTGGGCGGGAACCTGGTGAAAGTGGTGGCGTGGTACGACAACGAATGGGGCTACTCGATGCGGGTGGTGGACCTGATCGAGTTTCTAGCGAAGAAGGGGCTGTAGAGCTGTTGCCGCGAGCTACCGCAGGGCCGCAATCACGGCGTCGGTAAACTCTTCAGTCGAAGCATGGCCGCCCACATCGCCGGTGGTGTGCCGGTTTTCGGCGTAAACCTTTTCGATGGCGGCTTGCAGGCGTTGCGCGGCGTCGAGCTCCTTCAGATGCGTGAGCATCAGCACCCCGGATAACATCATAGCCGTGGGGTTGGCGATGCCTTTGCCGGCGATGTCGGGAGCCGAGCCGTGTACGGCTTCAAACACGGCGTGGGTGTCGCCCATGTTGGCGCCTGGAACGATCCCGAGTCCTCCGACCAGCCCTGCGGCGAGATCGGAAACAATATCGCCATACAGATTCGGCAGCAGGAGGATGTCGAACGTTTCCGGGCGCATGACCAGCTGCATGGAAGCGTTGTCGACAATCAATTCGTTGTAATGGATGAGAGGAAAGCGCGCGGCGACTTCGCGGCAGCAGCGTAGAAATAAGCCGTCGGCCAGCTTCATGATGTTGGCTTTGTGGATGGCGGTGACTTTCTTGCGGCCCAGCTGATCGGCGAATTTGAAAGCATATTCGGCAATACGGATAGAGGCGGTGCGGGTGATGACCTTGATGCCGGTGACCACGTCGGGAATCACTTCGTGCTCGATCCCGGAATATAAGTCTTCGGTGTTCTCGCGGAAAATCACCATATCGATATTGACGTCCGCGAAACGCGAGGCGATGCCCGGCAGCGAATGCACCGGCCGCACATTGGCGTAGAGATCCAGGCGCTTGCGGAGCGCGACGTTGACGCTCGGGAAGCCGCCGCCGACGGGCGTAGCGACCGGCCCTTTCAGCCCGACACGGGTGCGATCGAGGCTATCGACAACGCTTTGCGGAAGAGATTGGCCGGTTTTGAGAATCAGAGCTGCGTTGAGCTCGGCGATTTCCCAGTCAATGGAGACGCCGGTAGCGTCAAGCGCGCGGCGCGCGGCGTAGGCGACTTCCGGCCCGATGCCATCGCCGGGAATGAGAGTTACGGGGTGCGACATCTATTTTATAATCGCGCACAGCGCCTTGTTGCGCGCTCGGCTATAATGGTCCGCTACACTTCGCGCAGCGCTGATGCGGACCGCACTGAGTAGGTAGCGGATTTAGGCGCGGAGAGCAGTCATGCGCCGTCGAAGCGCAACCATCACGGCCAGGCCTGCACCTAGAAGAACAAATGTGGCGGGCTCTGGAACGGTGCTGTCGCTGGTTGACAGGACGACATCGTCAAGAATGGCGCCGACGTTGTCTCCACCGAGGTTGTGAAATGAGAAGCTGGCTACGCCGGTCGCAGTGGCAGTCCAGTTGAGATTGTACTCGGTGGCTGACGCATTTGAGGCGATCGACGACACCGTGAGCGGGGCACTTCCCAGCAAAATGTCGACGGTATTGACATCGCCACGCTGGCTGCCGGTCAACCAGAAACTCAAGTTGTAATTGACGCCGAGCGTGGCGTTGAACGTGTGAGTCAGGACGCCAGCCAACCCGCTGCTGCCATCCAGATCGACGCACTGGATTCCCGAGTGGCATCCGAAACCAATGATGTCAACGGTGCCGCCATTGGTGATGGTCCAACCGCTTGGCACAACATTTAAACCGGTTGCGTCAGGACTTTCAAAGCCGTCGCTGAAGACGGTTCCAGCTTGGGTTGCCAGGGGCAGCGCGAGGATGAGAGTAAATAGCGTTTTCAACATGTGGAGTTTCCTCCGAAACGAATGCGTAATCTGGATTGAAGTCCACGTCTCTACGCAGTGGCGAGTTTACACCCAACTTCGTCTTTTTCCAATACATAGCGAACAATTGCCGTACCAGTACTCTCAATCGATAGCCGGCATGCACGGAACATTTCTCACTGCTCCTCCGTATATGTTGTTCATGAGACGCAGATTCACAGTAATCCTGGCGTTGGGTACGCTCGCAGGCTGCGGCGAACCGCACCGGCGGGCGCTGACGGGTCCGCTGCTGCACGATACGCAGGCAGTGGAGCTCGACAAGACCGAAATGGTGCGCGTCGAAATGCGCATGGGCGCGGGAGAGCTGACCGTGGGCGGCGGATCGCCCCGCCTGCTGAATGCTGCATTCGACTACAGCGATCCGGCATTGAAGCCGGTGGTGCGGTATCAGGCCAGTAGTTTCCGGGGGCAGCTGACCATCGAGCAGCCGAGATTCCACCAACCCAGCTCAGGGTCACACTACGAGTGGAAACTAAGCCTGAATAACGGAGTTCCGCTGGATGTGGTGACGCACCTGGGCGCAGGAAACGCAGAGATGAACTTGGGAGCGCTGGACTTGCGCGGCGTCGAGGTGCACATGGGCGTCGGCAACCTGAAAATGGATCTGCAGGGCAATCCCAAGCGCGATTACAACGTGGAGATCCACGGCGGGGTGGGCAACGCAATGGTGCGGTTGCCTGCGGGCGTAGGCATCGTGGCGGATGCTAAGGGCGGGATCGGCAATATCGACGCCCAGGGGCTGGAGCGACGCGACGGGCGGTGGGTGAACGCGAAGCATGAGGACGCCAAGGTCACAATTCACCTGGCTATCCGGGGCGGCGTGGGGAATATCACACTGTTGGCGAATTAGACGGAATGGTTTTTTGAAAGCGATCCGCGTTAACCTAGTTTGCAGTGAACACCACCACTGGAGAAGGCATATCCATTGCCACGCCCAAGTGCGAAGCGGGCATCGGCAAGATTATTCGCACGCCGGAGTCGGCGGACCTCATTGACGGCGTCAAAGTACGTGCTTACGATCTGTGGCCCGATGACCGCGGCTACTTTTTGGAAGTAGTGCGGCTGCAGCAAGGCTTAGCCGCGGACTTCGCGCCCGAGACCACCCAGGTCTCGGCGGCGCTTAGCTATCCGGGCACCATCAAGGCGTTCCATTTTCACAAGCACCAGACCGACCTATGGGTGCCCTCGCAAGGCATGTTCCAGGTGGCGCTGGTGGATCTGCGGCCGGAGTCGCGCACTTACGGCCTGAAGAATACGCTTTACACCGGGGCGCTTAAGCCGTGGCAAATTTTCATCCCGCCAGGCGTCGGGCACGGCTATAAAGTAATCGGTGAGCACGCCGGAATGCTGATTTATGTGACCAACCGCTTGTATAATCCGCAGGACGAAGGCCGCATCGCGCATAACCAGAGCTCCATCGCCTACGATTGGGAACTGCAGCACAAATGAAATTCTTCGTAACCGGAGGCGCCGGCTTTATCGGAAGTGCGTTCGTGCGCCTATTGCTGAATTCAGCGAAAGCGGCGGGGGAACGGCCCTCCCTGGTGGTGAACTTTGACAAACTGACCTACGCCGGGAATCTGGAAAACCTGGCCCCGGTGGCTAACGACGGGCGCTATCGCTTTATACACGGCGACATTTGCGACTCGGCGCTGGTGAACCAGGCAATTGGCGAAGCGCAGCCCGACGTGATCGTCAATTTCGCGGCCGAGTCGCATGTCGACCGCAGCATTCTTTCGCCGGCTCCGGTGTTTGAGACTAATTTGCGCGGGACGTTCACGCTGCTCGAAGCCGCGCGCACTCATAAGACGCCGCGCTTTTTGCACGTTTCAACCGACGAAGTGTATGGCAGCATCCCGTCGCCTCATGACGCGGACGAAAATTACCCACTGCGCGCGAGCAGCCCCTATTCGGCGTCGAAGGCGGGGTCGGATCTGCTGGCGCTTTCCTATTTCGTCACCTACGGCCTGCCGGTAATGGTGACGCGAGCGTCGAATAATTACGGTCCCTACCAGTTTCCCGAGAAGCTGATCCCACTGATGATCTCAAACGCCATCGAAGACAAACCACTGCCGATCTACGGCGATGGGATGCAGGTGCGGGACTGGCTGTATGTCGACGATCACTGCCGCGCCATCCTGGCGGTGATCGAACGCGGCCGCGCCGGGGAGATCTACAACATTGGCGGCAGCCGCGCGCTGCCAAATCTGGAAGTAGTCGAGCGCATTCTGGATACTGTCGGCAAGCCGCATTCGCTGATGCAAGCCGTGAAGGACCGCCCCGGCCACGACCGCCGCTACGCTCTCTCGACGGAGAAGCTGACGCGCGAAACCGGATGGCAGGCCCAGATGCCCTTCGAGGCAGGTCTGCGGGCGACTATTGACTGGTACCGCGGCAACGCGGCCTGGATCGCGCGTGTGAAATCCGGCGAATACCAAAGTTACTACCAGCGAAACTACGCTAACCGGGCGGTGTAATATGTTCGCCACGCCGCTTCGCGAGGGCTTTGAACTCCGGCTGCTGGAAGAGCGTCATGCCGATGAAATGTTCGCGGCGATCGAGCGCAATCGGGAGCACCTGCGGCAGTGGCTCCCGTGGGTGGATGCGACCCAGACCGCCGCTGACGGGCTGGCGTTCATTCGTTCCTCACTCGAAATGTTTGCGGCACAGCAAGGTTTTACCGCCGCCATCTGGCATCGCGAGCGGGTGGCGGGAGTGATCGGCACGCACCGCATCGACTGGCGCAATCGCCGCGCGGAATTGGGCTACTGGCTGGCGCGCGAGTTCCAGGGCCGGGGCCTGATCACGGATGCCTGCCGCTTGGCTATTACACACCTGTTCGACGAGATGGACTTGCACCGCGTCGAGATCCGCTGCGCTGCGGAGAACGCGAAAAGCAACGCGGTTCCGCGGCGGCTGGGTTTTAAGCTCGAAGGCACGCATCGCGAAGCGGAACTTCTGAATGGCCGCTACCGCGATCTGCTGATTTACGCGATGTTGCAGTCCGAATGGAGCTAAATAGGAGGCGGCGCTTGCCTCTAGCGGCCTTGCGGCGAGAAAATATTGGGCTGCGAGAAGGGATTGGTTGAAGCAGGTGCGGGCGTCTGTCCGGGAACGGACCCGTTTTGACCGAGACCGCTCTGGTTGGGTTGCTGATTTTGTCCTAACGCGCCTGCCTGATTGGCACCGGGCTGATTGGCACCGGGCTGATTGGCACCGGGCTGGTTGGCACCGGGCTGGTTGGCACCGGGCTGATTGGCAGCCGGTTCGTACACGAATTCCCACTCCTGATACTTGGTGCGTTCGTGATACGCCTTGATGCTGGGCCCTTTGAACGTGCTGGCTACGCCGGCGATGCCGGGTGACCCGGTGGGTCCGGCGGCGGGGGCCTGATTCGGACGGAAGAGCGCATTATCGATGGAGTTCAGCGCGGGATTGCCCGAATTGTTGCCGGGTAAAGCTGGACTTGGTTGTCCGCTCACGCCGGGCAGGAAGGGCGCCGGGTTCTGCGGGTTAAAGCCGGCGGCTACCAAGTTGGCGAGTTGAGAGGCACTCATAGATTGCCCCCCGTTGAGCGGTTGACCCGTGCTCAATGGCTGTCCGCCGAAAAGCTGCTGCGGTTGAGGCACGGCGGCGGGTTGATTTGCGGCGGGCGTTAGTTGGCCGTCAACGTTTGGACTGAATGGGTTCGAGTTCGGGACGCCATTAGTCTGTACTAATGGGTTTGGTGCGAAGGGGTTTGGGGTCGGAGGGCTCTGTCCCGGAGAGTTCTGGGCTTGAGAGATCTGCACCGGCGCCGGAGCCAAAGCGTTCGGTGCGAACGGATTGGAATTGCTCAACGCGGCAGGCTGAGGATTGGCTCCACCTTGTCCGCTCAATTGACCCAGGACGCCCTGGGTTTGCGGTTGTAATGCCGACGGCTGACCGGGGCGTGCAAGTCCTGGCGCCGGTTGTCCGGCTTGGCCAGCGGGTGGAGTTAAAGTAATCGGCGGCCAAGTGCTGGGATCGTCGGGATTGAAATTCGCGGGATTCGCGCCGAACGGATTGGTGCCTGCGGCATTTTGAGTGGCCGGATTAAACGCACCCGGCGGTTGCGGGAAGCCGGGCGCGGTGGGGAATCCGCGATCGCTCGGGCGCCGCTGCGCGGCGGCGTTCAGTTGGGCGGAGGCGACGGCTGTCGGGTCGGGAGGATTGGTAACACTGGCGGCCGCCGGCGCGGTATTCAAATTATTGGCTCCAAGCGGTCCGCCTCCGGGCGTTTGCCCTGCACCCGGCAAACCGTTGCCGGCGTTCTGAGCGGGCGGCTTCGTCACCAGCGAATCGGTCAGGAAGCTGCCGTTGGTGTGAATCAGACGCCATTCGTCCTGGCCCGTCATGGGGTCGATATAACGGCGGCGCAGGAAACGTTTATCGTTGGTGTTTTCGAGATCCTTGATCTCGGCCGGATAGCGCTTGTTGACGGCGTAGAAAACTTGAATGGCGCGCTTATACTGGTTGCCGCGATCCATTAAGAGCTGCTCTTTGTCGCGCGCGCTTTCAAAGGCCGCGCGTGGCAATTCCTGATACATGGTGAAGGCCACCGCGGCGGCTATCAGGAAGATGACTAGAAGGGCGAAGCCGCGCTTCCGTGGGGGCTGCAGGCGGTTGCCTGCGGGCGCGGCCGAGGAGCGGGTCATCCGGGCAACTCCTCTACCAGCGGCAGGGTTTGCTGATTTTTGGTGGTGGTGTCTTCGATTACAGCCGAATTTACCCCGATACGAATCACTTTAAAACGGTTGTGGATGACGTCGTTCTCGCCGGCTACCACGATGTCTTCGCCATCCAGGAAAAAGGCGCGCTTGGCGGTACCGGGCGCGATACCCCGGGAATCGCTCACGTAACCATAAAATTTAAGCGGAATCGGCGGAATTACCGGCTTCGGCGGACTGGCGGGAACTACCGGTGTTGCGGGCGAAGTCGTGGGCAACACGCGCGCTACGGTCGGAGTTGGGGTTTTCGGTTTGGGCGGTGCGCCGAATTCAAACAGGCTGCGCTCGCCACCTTCGAACGGGAGCTTCTGCAAGCGGGCCAGCAGGTCCAGTTTCAAGGCCGGATCGATCCGGCTGACGTCAACGCCGTCGGGCAGTTTGAGAGTGGGTTTAAAATCCTGAATGGCGGTTTCGCCCCGGCGGGTGATCGCTCCGCCCTGCGCAGGCATGGGTGTCAACGACGCTGGGGTGGGCCCAGACTTGGACCCCGACCGCGCGCGCGTCCCCAGCGATTCGAGCGGCACGGGATTGCGCGCTGCGCCAGTGCTGATGGAGGCCGCCTGTTGCGGCACGTCCGGAGTCCGGTTGATGAAGTACACGACGATCAGCACCACTGCCAGCACGCCCAGCACTGCCAGTTTCTTCGGTTCGGCGCCGAGTTGTGTGGGAATAAGGCTCATGGCTCCAATCCGTCGTCCCGCACAAACGTGTCGATCTTCATGCTTATATTCAGGGTACCGCCGGTCGCCTGTGGCGCCGCGTTCAGGCCTTCGATGATCAGCAGGCGCGGCGACCGGTCGAGCTCATGGACGAAGCGCATGAGGTTCGCATAGGTGCCTTCATAGTTGGCCGAGATGCTCATCATGCTCAGCGTGTCGGAGCCTTCGATGGGCTCAGTCGAGTAGGCGTGTTCCTTGGGCTTGATCTTAGCGCGATCGGCGGCATCAACTAGCTCACTCAGCAGCGTCGAATAAGCGGTGCGGCGAGACAGAAAGTACTCATTCAGAAATTTGTCGCCTTCAGCGCGGCCCTGCTCGACGGCGGCCACATGCTGGCGGGTGCTGGCCAGCAGCGCGCGCTTGGCAGCGGTCTGGGCTTGGAGCGCGGACAACTGCTGCCCCAGCTCGTCGGCTGAGCCCCCCGGCGGGTAAAGCACGAGCCAGGCTGCGGCGAGGGTCGCGAGCAGCAGCGCGCCCAACGCGATCCGCCACCAGCTTTTGGCGGCGGCGCCGCTAAAGTTTCTGGCCATAGTTCACACTCACTCGATAGCGGTAAAGCGGTTCGTTATCGGTTGGAGGCACCGAGTTATGCACTGTCGCCGGACCAAAACGCGGCGAGGCTTGGAGCTGTTTCAGAAACGCGATGACGGGTTCAGGACTTTGCGAGCCGATCACCATATCGAGGAGCACCTGGTTGGCGGAATCGATCTGCGGCAGGCGCACCTGGATCAGGCGAACATTGGTGGGCATGACGGCTTCGAGGTCCGCAAAAATTTTGGTCCAACTAACGGACTTGCGCTCAACCAGCGTATTCAGCAGCAGGCTGCGTTCGAGAATGCTGGCGTTAGCGGGCTGGCGCAAGGTCGCCTCCAGGCGCGCCTGTTCCGTGGCGATAGTAGCTAGTTCCTGGTTGAGCTGCGTTACTCGTGCGCGGGTATCGCCCAAACGCGTGCGGTCTGCCGCGATCAGATAGAGCAGGCCGCATAGCACCACGGTCAGCACCGCCGCGGCAACGCCCGAGGCGAGCAGCAGCGGACGGTCCCGGCGGAACGGGTCGCTCGCGAGATTGATGGGAATTCTCACGTCAGTTACGCGCCCCCTCGAGATAGCCCAGCAGACCGGCGTTGAACGCTCCCGGCGAGCCCCAGCTACTGCGCAGCGTCTCTTTCTTGTAATGCAGTCCGGAGAGCGCGCCGGGAGGGAATCCACACAGCGTGAGCATGTCGGCGGGAGCGGCCAACTCGTCTTCGACGTAGGAGAACGTCGGCTGGAGCACCGCCAGGATTTGCTCTTCGGTCACGTCTTCGAGAGCGACGCAGCGGAATAGCTTGAGAGTTTCGCCGCGCAGCACCATGACCGTCAGCGTCTTCGCGCTCAGTTTTGCGACCACATTGACAGCGTCGGCGCGGGTGGCTGGCGGACACAACTGCAACGCGGACAGCGCCGATGTGGTCACCTCGCCAGGGTGAAAATTGATAGCCCGGAACAGGGCCTCATAACGCGCGATGATTTCGAGCGCGACGATCACCGCTACGACTTCGATGGGGGCGCCCTTTTCGGCGGGTTGGGCATGATAGCTGACCGCAGCCGAATCGATGTCGAAGGGCAGAGTCTTCTTCAAACGGAAGCGGATGAGTGAAAGCTGCTCGTCGGACGACGACGGGAAGGAATCGAAATCCAGCACGCTGACGCGCGCCGCGTAATCCGGAAGAATCAGCGCGGCGCGGCGGCGTTTACGCGAATGGTCGAGTGGCGCGACGTTTTTGAGCACGATCGTAGCGGCGTCGGCTTTATGCAAGTTATCTTCGACCGGGGAAACCACCAGCGTACCGGGCTCAAAGGGTGCGAAGCCGGGTTCGCCGGGGCGCCCGTTGCCGGGCTGCGCGTAGGCAACGCCGGCTTCCGACAGCTCGAACACATGACTGGGGTGCGGGTCTCTTACCAGTCGCGAAATTTGGTTGAGAAGAGACATTGGCTGCGCTCAAACCTCAATGAATGTCACTTTATTGATTTCCTTGAGCGTGGTTATGCCGCCGCGCGCTTTTTCGAGCGCCGATTCCCGCAGAAACGTCATACCTTCTTCGCGCGCGGCGCGGCGGATTTCCGACGCCGGCCGCCGGTTCAGAATCATTTCGCGAATGCGCTCGGAGAGATCCAGCAATTCGTGGATGGCGCTGCGGCCGCGGAAGCCCGTCCCGCCGCATTCAAAACAACCCGCGCCTTCATAGAAAGTCACCTCACCCCAATCGGCGAGATTCAATCCGCTCTCCGTGAGGTAATCCTCGTCATATTTGACCGGCGCTTTGCAATGCGGGCAGATGACACGCACCAGGCGCTGCGCCAGAATGCAATTCAGCGCGGAGACGAAGTTGTACGCTTCGACGCCCATGTTCAGAAAGCGGCCGAGTACGTCGAGCACATTATTGGCGTGGACCGTCGTGAAAACGAGATGCCCGGTGAGCGCGGCGTTGATGGCGATCTGCGCGGTTTCCTGATCGCGGATTTCGCCCACCATAACCTTATCCGGATCGTGGCGCAGGATGGAACGCAGGCCGCGCGCGAAAGTGAGTCCCTTCTTTTCGTTTACCGGAATCTGCGTGATGCCTTTGATCTGGTATTCGACAGGATCTTCAATGGTGATGATCTTGTCTTCGTCGTTCTTGATCTCGCTCAATGCGGCGTAGAGCGTGGTGGTTTTGCCGGAGCCGGTGGGCCCGGTTACTAGCACCATGCCGTAGGGCTCCTTGATATAGCGGCGGAACTTGACCAGATCGTTATCGGCGAAGCCCACCACATCGAGCGAGAGCTTGGCGAACTTCTCGCTCATGGATTCTTTGTCCAGCACGCGCAGCACGGCGTCTTCGCCATAAATAGTGGGCATGATGGACACGCGGAAATCGATCAAGCGGTTCTTGTAGCGCACGCGAAAGCGGCCGTCCTGGGGCACGCGGCGCTCGGCGATATCGAGCTCGCTCATGACCTTGATGCGCGAAATGATGGTGGAGTGCCAGTCCTTGGCAATCGGCGGCATGGCGTAGTGCAGTACGCCATCGATGCGGTACTTGATGGCGACTTCCTGGTCGCGCGTCTCGATGTGGATGTCGCTCGCGCGCCGCTCGAGCGCGTTAAAGATGGTAGTGTCGACCAGCTTGATGACCGGCGCGATGTCGGAATCGCCGGCGGCCAGGCGGTCGATCGACAGGGTTTCATCGGGGTTGTCTTCGTCGCCGACGACGTCTAGCGCAAAGCCTTCCGTGACCTCTTCGAGAACCCGTTGCGATTGTTCGGTCTTCTTGAGGAGGTCGGAAATCTGCGAGAGCGTAGCCACGCGCACGCGCAGCTTCTTGCCGAGCAGCACCGCCAGTTCGTCGATCAGGTTGAGATTGCGCGGATCGGCGATGGCGATTTCAAGCGTTCCGTTTTCATCGCCACCCGCGCCAGTATAGGCCTGGATCGGCACGAAATTGTAACGAAACATCAGATCGACGGGAATCGAATGGAACAGGTCGTGGTCGATGCGGGTTTCCTTGAGATCGACGAACTCATGATAATAGCGTTCGGCTAGCGCGCGGGCCTTGGAGATCTCCTGCACCGGATCTTGCGGAAGAATTTGGTTGGTGGCTGCCATGGTTAAGCTCAGGAGCGGATGGAGTCCGCCAAGGAAAAGATCGGCAGATACAGGGAAATCAGCACAAAGGCCACGAAAATTCCCATGATGATCATGATTACGGGCTCGATCAGGCTGAGCGCTGCGGTGACCCTGGTCGCAACATCGTCTTCGTAAAACTCCGCCACGCTGCCGAGCATGGCCGGTAGCGCGCCGGTCGACTCACCCACCTCAATCATATCCAGCGACAGGCTGGGGAACACGCCGGTAATGCGCAAGGCTCCGGAAAGCGATTGCCCTTCGCGCACCAGTTTAGTGGCCTTCTGCAGAACTTTCTTCAGCACCTGGGTGCCCAGGGAATCGGCCGAAGTGTCGAGCGCCTGCATCAGTGGGATGCCGCCGATCAGCAGCGTGCTTAGCACGCGCGAAAACTGCGCCACCTGATATTTCAGCCATACTTCCCCGAGCACAGGAACTCGCAGGAGCGCGCGATCGAAAGCTTCCTTGCCGGTGGGCGTTTTCCCCCACGCCCGCAGAGCAATAGCCGCAAGGATCAAAATTGCAAACCCGAGCAGAACATAGCCGCGCGCGGTGGTGCCGATGGCGATCAAGATCAGCGTGGGCGTCGGCAATTGCGCCTGCATGCTGTTATAAAGTTCGGCGAAATTCGGCACCACATACGTGATTAGGAACACCACCAGGCAAATCACCAGGACGATCAGCAGGGCCGGGTACATCAGCGATACGAGCAATTTTTTGCGCACCGACAAGGCCAGCTTTTGATACGCGACGAAGCGTTCGATCACCTCGGCAAGCGCGCCGCTACGTTCGCCGGCGAGCACGCTGGTGACATAAATAGGCGGGAACACGCCTTGCTTGGCGAAGGCGTCGGAGAGTAGCGCGCCGCTCTTCACTTCATCGCGCACGTTGCGGATGTGGCTCGACAGCTTGGGATCGGTGAGGCGCTCGGCCAGCAGGTCCAGGGCGCGGAGGATAGGCAGGCCGGCGCGGATCAGCGTCACGAACTGCTGGTTAAAGATCAGGAATTTTTCGAGGTTGAAGCGCTTACCGCTGGGGCGCAAACCGGAGGCGAGGCCGCCGATTTCCGAGCGCGGCTTGACGTTATAAACCAGAAAACCCTGCTGCGTGTAGCGGTCACGCAGTTCTCGCTCGGAAGCGGCTTCGGCCACCTGCTGGTGAATTTCACCGCGTGCGTCGGCGTATTTAAGCGTCCACTCGGCCATGCCGTAAGTTATTGAGAGCCAGTTTGTTAGCCGGAAGACACGGCTCCAGAGCCAACCCTACAAAGAGATAGACGCACGGGGCGGCCAGAACGTGCACTTTCACTTAGCCGCCGCTGCTCCTTTTGCCGTGGCCTTGGTGTAAATGAGAATGTGCTGGCGGGGCAGGGTTTCAATCACGGGCCCGAGTTTGAACCCTTCGGCCTCCACTTCGGTTTTTGCTTCGGCCACGCTCATTTTGTGATCTGGGAGGATTGGGATCGCGGGGTCTTCCTTGCGGTATTCGAGTTGGACCAGGCGGCCGTCCGGCTTTAGCGCGGCGCGGATGCCTTGAAGCATTTTTTGGGGTTGCGAGAATTCGTGGTAGACGTCTACCAAAATGATCAGGTCGATCTGGCCGGCGGGGAGTTTGGGGTCGGTCTCGCCGCCTAGCACCGTCTCGACGTTGGTGAGCCCGGCTTTGGAGGCGTTGCCGCGCAGGAGCTGCAGCATCTCCGGTTGCACATCGTTGGCGTACACTTTGCCAGTCGGCCCGACGCGACGGGCCATGCGCAACGCGACGTAACCGGTACCAGCGCCGACCTCCGCCACCGTCATCCCGGGCTTCAGTCCGATGGCATTGAGCGCGCCTTCTACGTTTTCCTCGGATTCGCGCTCGGGGCGCTCCAGCCAATCCGCGCCGCCGACGCCCATAACTTGGGCGATGTGACGGCCGGTGAGCGGGTGGATGGATTGGAACGCCGGCGCGAGCGTCACGGCCGCTGCCAACAGGACCAGCAGCACAGCGCCGCCTGCGAACGTGCGCCGTCCGATTTGCCTTCTGCCGCGATTCCCGCTAGATTGTGGATTGAACATGCTCAAGCGCCCGACGCTGCCTTCATTATGCCTCTTGACGATTGTGCTGATGGGCGGACTCCCGCTGGCTGGCTGCAAAAAGGGAAATTCCGAGCAGATTAATTTTCAAATGGGCGAGGTCGTAATCGCGACGCCGATGCTCTATAACGTAGTGCAGACCGTGTGGCGCACGCAGCTCGGGAACCTTTTCAAAATGCGGGTGCCGGACCACCGCTTCCTGCTGATTACGCTCTCGGCCACCAACGGCGGCGGTAAGCCCATAACCGTTCCTTTCTTTACGCTCGAAGGCGCCAACCACGAGGAATACCATGAGCTCCAGAGCGGAGATGGCGTGGACAACTGGTTCGGCCTGCTGCGTGAAATCGCGCCGGCCGAAACCAAACTCGGCAATCTCATCTTTGACGTACCCTTGGCCTCCTATCGGCTCCGTCTTACCGATGGCGGCGAGCCTGGATCGGAGAAATTAGTATGGGTCGAAATCCCATTGCGCATCGATACGGACACCGGCGTGGCCGCTCCCTTGCCGGGACCGCAATAATTCGGCGCGGCCGAGTGGCGGTCTTGCTGGGCGCGGCGGTCTTAGCGATAACGCCGGCGGTCGCGGCGCTGTCGGTTGATCGCATTGCGCTCCATCAGTTCGAAGACGGGCCGGTGTTGGGGCCAAGCCATGTGTTTCTGCCCGGCGAAACGTTGTTCTTCAGTTGCCGCCTGACGGGTTATCAGGTCGCGACCACCAAAGACGAGCAGCGCAGCGTCAAACTCTCCTGGAAGCTGCAGGTGACTGATCCCGCCGGCGTTCCGCTGGTAAGCGAGGCCAGCGGTGAGATCGCCGAGCCGGTTTCGACGCAGGATAAGAACTGGTATCCGAAGTTTCTGCAGCAATTCAAGATTCCGCCTTTTGCGCCGGGCGGCGCGTATCACATTAAAGTCACGGCGCGTGACGAAGTGGCGAATACCGAACTGGCATCGCAACTGGATTTCCAGGTGCGGGGCCATAACGTCGAACCTAGCGCGACTCTGACCGCGCGCAATCTGCGCTTCGTCAAAGACGAAACCGACGGTCCGCCGCTGGACCCAGCCGTGTATCATCCGGGAGAGACGCTGTGGGCGCGCTTCGATATAACCGGCTACAAATATGGCGACAAGAACCGCTACTCGGTCGAATACGGACTAGCGATCCTGCGCGAATCGGGCGAGCAGGTGTTCGCCCAGCCTGCGGCCGCCGCGGATTCAAGCGAAAATTATTATCCACAACATTACGTGCCGGGCGCGGTCAGCTTGAACCTGCAGCCCAATGTTCCCGAAGGCAACTACACCCTGGTGATCACCATGGCCGACAAAGTCGGAGGGCAGATGGCAGAAGCCCGAGCTGGGTTCCGGATTCAAAAATAAGCGCGTTCGAGCGGCGTGTTACACTAAAAATCGCGGTATTTCTAGGAGTTTTCGCGTGGATCGTCAAACCCGTAAAGATCTCAAGACCGATAAGTTCGCCGAGGATGTGTTCGACATATTCGACTGGGCCTCGGCGCACAAGGCCGAAGTGGCGCGTTATGGATCGATCCTCATTGCCGTGGCGCTGATCGTGGTGGGCGTCGTGTATTATAACCGGACCCAGGCTGTGGCCCGCGAGGAAGCGCTCGCGAAGGCGCTACGCGTGGATGATGCCACTACCGGGACGGTAATCCAGCCCACGAATCTGCATTTTGAAACGGACGCGGACAAGGAAAAGGCCAAGATACAAGCGTTTACCGATCTTGCGGCCAAATACAGCGGGACCCAGGAGGGCGCGATTGCCGACATGTATCTGGGAAGCTACGCGGTCGATGACGGGAAGCTCGACGAGGCCGAAAAGCGCTACAAAAGAGTGGTCGATAACGGACCGAAAGCCTACGCCGGTTTGGCGCGCCTGTCGCTCGCACAGGTGTACGCTTCTGAAGGCAAAATGCCGGATGCCGAGAAAATCTTGCGCGAGGCGATTGCCCATCCTTCGCCAACCGTGTCCAAAGAGTACGCCCAAATCGTGCTGGGCGAACTGCTGGCCCAGAACAATCCGGCGGAAGCGCACAAGTTGATCGATCCGCTGCGTACGTCTCCGCGCGGCGCCATCAGCCGTACCGCCATCACGGACTCGGCTAATCTTCCGCAAGTAAGCACCCCAGCCGCGCCGCCGGCTGCCAAGAAGTAATGACCGGCGCGAGGTGAAACTGACCGCCGCGCTAGCCCATTTGCGGTTCCCTCTCGAACGCTCGCGAGGCCGCCGTTACCCGGAGCTGGCGCATCCCTATCGCAATCCCTTCCAGCGCGACCGCGACCGGGTAGTTCATGCGCGGGCGTTTCGGCGGCTGGAAAATAAGACGCAGGTATTCACGGCCGGCGTTTCCGATCACTTCCGCAATCGCCTGACGCACACGATTGAGGTCTCGCAGATCGCACGCACCATGGCCGGGGTGCTGGGCGTGGATGAGGACTTGACCGAAGCTCTGGCGCTGGCGCACGACATCGGCCATCCGCCGTTCGGGCATGCGGGCGAAGAGCAACTGGACCGCCTGATGCGCCATTTCGGCGAGCGCTTCGATCATAATCTGCAAGCTCTGCGAATCGTCGAATCGTTTGAAAGCCGGTATGCGCGTTTCCCGGGGCTGAATCTCACGTTCGAAGTTCGCGAAGGGATCGCCAAGCACTCCCGCGATTTTGAGCGTGGCGAGTTTCCCGATCTCGACGAATATCTGCCGGGATTGCGTCCGCCGATCGAAGCCCAGTTGATCGATGCTTGCGACGAAATCGCCTACGACACGGCCGATCTCGACGACGGCTACCATGCGGGTTTGGTGAGCATGGAAGCTGCCTGTCGCGCTTCCGACATGTTCCGCGAGCTGGAGGAGGCGGCCGGTATGCAGTTCCCGGGCGCTCCGGAGCGCGTGCGCATGCATGAGGTGGTGCGCGGATTGATCGACTGGCTGGTTTCCGGGCTGCTCGAGGGAACCGTGGCGGCGTCCCACGGACTGGCCGATGTGGAGGCCGTACGGGCGGTTCCGGGGCGAGTCGTGCGCTTCACTCCGGCGACGGCAGAAGGTGCGGCGCAATTGAAGCGCTTCCTGCGGGCCGAGGTTTACGAATCGCAACAATTAGTAGAAGAACGGCAACGCTCGGTGGCGCGGATCGAACGGC
>Ga0105240_10001859_pt1 | contig 35200 bp, 30 predicted proteins | sample KBSC54metaG_FD_80426 | JGI IMG/M metagenome (GOLD analysis project Ga0105240, IMG submission 80426) | Corn rhizosphere microbial communities from Kellogg Biological Station, Michigan, USA - KBS C5-4 metaG | ecosystem: Host-associated > Plants > Roots > Rhizosphere > Soil | place: Michigan, USA... | reverse complement strand
CCCCGCCCCGAAGATGACGATGGTGCAGGGCGCCGGCTGTTCGAGGTCGTGCGGCTTGCCCGCCGCGGCGGCGGTGGAGGGTTTTACCTTCAGCGGATCGGCCATGTCACTTCCCCTTGCCGGTCGCAGCATGACTGGCGGCGGCCGGCTGTTTTAGGTTGAGCGAAAAAGGAGAAGACCGGGATGAGCTTAGTGGCGTATTTTGGGCGACCGGCGCGGGAGACGCGTGTGCCGCACGGTCGCGGGTTGGGTTTGGGAATTCGGGTTGACGGTGCGGTGGCAGAAGGGCGGATTTCGCTGGAGGAGCGGATGAAGGAGGTGGCCTTGCGGTCGGTTCGGGTGGATTCTCGTTATGAAAGGGTCGCGGGTTGCGATCCGGTTTTGGCTTCGCATTTGGGGGTGGAGTCAGCTTGGGAGTGAGAACTTCCTCGGGCAAAACCGCTGCGCTTGGTGGCGATGGGCGCGCCGTTCGCGTGGTGGTGGAGATCACCGTCTTCGACTACATGAAGGTTGATATCGCGGAATTGTTCGACGGTCGGGTTGACCTGCTCATCCCGCCGGAGCGCCAGGGGATGGAAGCCCCGGCAGTTCGCCTTTCGCATGGCGTAAGCGCTTCGGTGAACCCCTCTGGCGGGTGAACTCCTGAAGGTTCGATAGTGGGATGGATGAGAGCTTCCAGTGCCATGCACTTTCCACACAGCAGAAGTGGATGGATCTGATCCGGCGGCACGAGCAGAGCGGAGCAGCGGTGAAGGTATTCTGCCGGGACCGCAACGTCAGCGAGCCGTCATTTTATAGCTGGTGAAACGCCTGGCCAAGAGCCAGGCGGCGCGATCGGTGGAGGGCGCGGTTTTTTCGAGTTCGGCGGCGCCGGCGGAGGTGGAGATGTAGCGGCGTACGAGGGCTCGGACGCCTTCCCATTCGAGAGAGTCGGAACTGATGAAGTTCACTTGTTTTATTGTCCCATTGGATTTTTTGGGGGGAGGGCAAACGGGGACAGGCCCGAAGTTTCGCAAATGCGGCGAAATTCGCGCCAGCCCGTTTTGCAATGCCAAAAAGCAAAGCAAAGCCAATCTGTGCGCGTCGGACTGTGATGAGGAAGAGCGCATGCGCCGAATTGATTCTGTGAACGTCAGGTTGGAGCGTTGTCGAGCAGGGCACTTGGGCCGAGCCCAGATCAGCGCCAATCCCCGGAGGCGACGAAGCCTGCCCAGTAAAAGGGATGGGTGCTGAGGCCAGCTTTGCGACGGCGCGCGATGGCGGCGCGTCCGGCGTATGCCACTGCCTGGACGGTACTCTGGTGACGGACGAAGCGGGCTTCATAGAGGGATTCCGTCCACCCGGCGGCGTCGGCATCGCGAACGGGCCAGAGGCTGGCGATCTGTGTCCGCGCGCCGGCCTCTTCGAATGCGCGGCGGAGGCCCAGGGCGCCTTCGCCCGCGCGGGTCTCGCCCACTCCGGTTTCGCAGCCGGAGAGAACTACCCATTCGGTGCCATCGAGGTCGAGCGATGCGGCTTCCTCGGCGGTGAGGATCCCGTCATCTTCGGGCCCGGCAGGAGCATCGCGGCGGCGTGTGTTGGCTCCGGCAAAGACCAGACCGGCGCGGAGGAGCGGACTTTCACGTACGGTCTCCGAGCGTCCGCAGTTTTCGGGAAGAAAGAACCCGTGGGTCGCGATATGCACCACCTGCTGGCCATGAGCAGCGGATTTCACTGCCTCTTCAGTGGCGGCGGTGCCCCGCAGGAGTTCGGTCTGCCAGCCCTGGCCGCGGGCGAAGCGTACTGCTTCGCCAATTTCCTCACCCGATGAGGCGAGCGGGGCGAAGGTCATGCCGGCGGCGTTGGCGCAGGTGGAGGTTTTCCCGGCATTAAACGTGACGGCGGCGGGCGGTGCGCCCGGTACGGTACCGAAGGCCGGCTCTCCCACGGCCAGTAAGGCTTTGGTGCGCGGAGGGGACGCCGACGCTTCTCGGAGCAGGTCGCGCTCGGCGTTCAGGACATGGAGGAGCGGTCCGGTTTCGGCGAGGTAGGAGCGGACAGCGGTAGGGAGGGCGGCGAAGTTTATGCCGTCGAGACGTCCATCGGGGACGAGGAAAACGATCCTGGCGCCGGCAAGAGCGGGGAGCAGAGGATCCCAAACTGTCTGGCGGAGGGTCAGCGCGGCTTCGCGGTACGATGCCTCATTGCGCACGGCGTTGCGGCCGAAGCTATCGCGCTCGCGATCGATCTCGGCGCGCCAGCGGCTGACGAGCCGATCGATGGAGGCGGCCGAGCCCAGGTTAAAGGACCGAACGGCGCCGGAAGCGCTGGCTACGAAAGCGCGGTACTCCGTTCCGGCCACGAACGAGACGAGAGCGATATTGGGTTCGAGGCGAGCGAGAACATCGTCGAGGCCGGCGCGGGCTCGCTTCTGTTCGAAGCGAAAGCGCGCATCGGTTGCCGCGAGGGCTTCTTCGAGGCGTTCGGTTTCGGCGCGCGCGGCTGCGATCTCTTTCTGGCTGCCGGCGCCGGAAGCCTCGCGCATGGCGAGACCGGCGAGGCGCGTGCGGGCATCGGTGAGCCGTTCCCAGAGGCCCACAGTGCTGCTGTCATCGCGCTGCCGCCAGGAGTGTGAGCGGGCGGCGAGCTCATCGAGAATCATGTTGCGTCCGCGGATTTCAAGGTCCCAGACGCGGCGAGTGTCGGCGTCCGTGCGCATGCAGTCCATTGCGAGAGCAAGCCCGCCTTCGGCCTGCACGGTGGAGAGCAGGGCAAGCCGTTCCGCCATGCCTTGCGCGATGATGCGCACCGATTCCTGGCGGCGGCGTTCTGCATCGAGTGCCTGCTCCAGGGCATCCGCGGGCTTTCCCGCTCCGGCGAGCGCGTAGGCTTCCCGCAGGCGGAAATTGGCGAGATAGGGGCCATTGGGTACGGCGGCGTACGCGGACTGGGCGCGGTGCTGCCATTCCACAGCTTCGGCGAAGCGGCCTTCGTCCGCGTCGAGATCACCCAGGTTGCTGTACGCACTCGCGACTATTTGCAGGGCGGCAGGGCGGCCGGTAAGGCCCGCGACCGCTTCTTCGAGATATACGCGCGCTTCCTTGTAGCGATGGAGCCGCATCAGCGCTTTGCCGAGCGTGTTTTCGACCGCGGCGATCTCGACCGCATCGGGCTCCGCGGCGTGACGGTTCAGCTCCAGTGTCTCGACGGCGAGAGCGCGCGCTTGCTCACTCTTTCCGGAATCGAGGAGGAGCCCGATGCGAGAGCGGCGGACAGAAAGGGTGCGCTTGTTGGTGGGCCCGAGAGTTTTCTCGTAAATACTGATGGCGCGAGTGAATTCGCGATCTGCCTGGGCGAAATCGGTGAGAGCGGCGTGGAGTTGGCCCATGCTGTTCAGGATCCCGGCCACCGGGTAATGATCCGGGCCGAGCGTCTTTTCCTGAATGGCGAGGACGCGCTCATAGGTGCGCAGGGCTTCCGGGTAATTGCCCCGTTCGCTGTACACAATGCCGAGATTGCCGTAGATCTGGGCGGTGATGGTGTGCTCGGGCCCAAGGCGGGCGGTGGCAATGGTCAGCGCACTGTCGAAGGCCCTCTGCGCGCCTTCGTAATTTCCACTTTGCTTGAGCGCGAGCGCGTAGTTATTCCAGAGCGCGAGATAACGGGGATGGCCGGCGGGAACGGATTTGGCGAATATGGCGAGGGCCTCTTCAAAGAGCCTGTTGCCATCGGGGTAGCGGGCCTGGTGCACGGCCACGGTGCCGAGTGCAACTACCACCTGTCCGGTGAATGCGGATTCGGGACCGGTGAGCGTTTCGGCCAGACGGCGGGCGATTTCAAGCTCGCTCCCGGCGTTCGAAAATTCGGTGCGGATGAGGGCCATGCCAAGCGAATAGTGGGCGAGTGAAGCGCAAAGGGATTCGGGACCAGCGGCGGCTTCGCTTCGGGCAAGGGTCTCGCGGGCGAGCGCAATCGCCTCCGGATATCGATCGAGCGAGCGGTAGGCGTCCGCGAGGGCGAGGGCGGTGCGGACCCGATCGAGCGGTGGCGCGTCGAGCCGGGCGCGGATGGTGGCCGCCTGTTCAAGCTCGCGGACGGCTTCGGCGTATTTTCCATCGGCGAAGGCGTACTTGCCCTCGAGCGTGAGATTACGGGCCAAGTCAAGGGTTTCGCCGTTAGCCGCGCGGCGGATGATTTCGTTGGCGCGCGTAAGCGCGGCGCCAATTTCCGGAGATACATCGCCATTGAGGATGCGCGCCTCGGCTGACCATTCCATGGCCTGCGCGGCGGTCAGGTCGCCGGTGTGGCCCGCTGCGGCGGTTTCACGTGCTATGACGGCGGCTTGATCCAGGCTGGCGGCAAAGACCTGCGCGTCGAGGAGGGCTCGCATGCGTGCCCCGTCGCTGTCTTCGGCGAAAAGCGGGAACGCGAGCGCGGCGGTCAGAATATAGAGTCGCCGGTTCGACATATACCCTACTTGTTAAGCGCATCCCTGAGTTGGTGAGCGCGGGCGGCGAAATCGCCTCCGCCGCGGATCACCTCGTCGAGCCAGGGGCGGGCTTGGGCGGCATCGTCTTTTTTGAGCCAGGCTTTGGCTAAACCCCACTGCGCTTCTTCGGTGAAGACAGGGTCGTTGGCGCGGACCACCGCGCTGAAGTGGGAAATGGCGGCATCGGGATCGCCTGAGAGCAGTTCGGAGGCCGCTTCAAAGAAGAGAGCGGGGGGGAAGTTGGCGATCCGGCCGAGTGCGGCTGCGGCCGCGGGATAATTATGCGCGGAATAGAGTTTCATTGCGCCACGGAAGGCGGCAGCGGAGGCGGGCTCGGCGCCGCGGAGACCCTGGTCTTCGTAAGCCGGCGGCTGGTACCGCGCGAGCACGGTGAAATCGGGACGTGGAACGGTTGCGACTGCAGCGGAAGAGGGTTCGACGGGGCGTTTCGCTGTCAGCCTATACAAAGTGAGTGAGGTAGCCGCGGTTATGAGAATGGCGGCGGCGGCGAGCCAAATGCGCACGGATGTGCCGCGCCGGATGGGCTGAATTGGGACGGCGGCGAACGCAGCAAGGGCGGGCTGCGCGGCGCGCATTGTTTCGAGACGCTCGAAGCAAAGGGCGCACTGGAAGTAGTGCTGTTCGAATTCGGCCGCTTCCTGGGCGCTGAGGCGGACGGTTCCTGGCGCGACGTAGCGTTCGGCGATCTCGTCTTTTTCAATTCGCTCGCAATCCACGAAGCTATTCTCCTTTCCCGCTCTCAGTGAGCCGAGGCCGGGCGGCTGTGACATTGCGCAGTTTCTCCATTACCCGTTTCAGCGCGCGCGATTTGCGCTGGCGCACGGCGTCGGGTTTCAACTCCAGCCGGCTTGCGATCTCCGGCGAACTGAGGCCCTCGTTGAGGAGCAATTGCAAAATGGTCCGGTCGACAGGGTCGAGCTGCCGGATGGCTTCGGCAGCGAGTTCGCGGCGCTCGCGATCGGCTGGATTCCTATCGGGCGGCGCCGCGGGATCGAAGCCCGGCGGAAAGGCGTCCTGGCGATTGCGTGAGGCCCGGCGCTGGACGTCGGCAACGCGATGGCGGGCGATGCCGTAGACGAATACAAAGAGCTGCGCGGGCTCGGTGAGGCTGCCTTCGCGCAGCGACTTGACGGTCGCCCACAGGGTTTCCTGCGTCACGTCTTCCGCAATAGCCGGCTCGCGGAGCGCGCGGAGAGCGTACATATAGATACGGCGAGCGAAGAAAGAAACCAAGGCGTCTTCGCAGGCGCGATCGCCCGCGAGTATGCCCGCTACACACATGGCTGCATCGAACTGCTCCTGATTTCCCTGCGGATATTCCATGCGTGAAAGAACAGGGGCGGTTACCCCGGCCCGATTGTATCGCAAAGAACAATTCGGAGGGTCAAAATCGGGGGGCCGACGGAATCCACCGGCCCAACGCTCACCGGCGCAGCTTGATGGCGAGCCCGAGCACCCCGGCGGCAAGCAGAAAGGTGCCGGGCTCGGGTGTACCGGCGACGCTGCTGGAGACGGTGAGGTCGAACGAGGCGTAGATGGGATCGGGGAACACGGAGTTCACGAATGAATAGTTGGACAGCGTAACAGTATCGGAGCCCAAAGTGGCGGTGAGGCCAACGCCTGGCGCAACGTTGCCAGCGTACCAATCCCTCTGGTCGCCGAGAGCGGCGCCGCCGTCGTACGCGGTGATCTGCGGGTCGGAAATGCTATTTGTCTCATTGAAAAACAGATCGACACCGAGGTGGTCCACGACATACCCCGGGTCTCCGCTCAATATGAAATGAGTGGTGCCGTAGGAAAGCGTGTAGGCAAGATCGCCGTTGCCCGGAACCGTGATCGCGGTTTCGAGATCCGGTCCAACAGCGAGATGGGCTGTGGCGAGGGCGGACCCGGGCCCCTGAGTGCCCCAGCCGTATTGGGTGGGCGTGTTGAATGCGCCCATATCGTTTTGTTGCAACAACTGCGCTCCGTCGAGAATCACGCTGGCTTGGGCGGACGCCCCCAGGGCCGAGAGGACAACGAAACCGGATAAGACTTTCCGTAAATGGATAAACGCCATGAATTTCCCTCCGAGGATTAGCGGGTGTACCCGCTTATCTTTGAAATCGCTCGGAGCGTCCGTTTGTGACAGGCTCGCTGGAGATATTTTTCGCGTGGATCGGCGGTCGAGTGCGCGGCCCCTGCCGAACACGCAGTCTTTTCCGGTGGTAGAAAACTTCACACTGGAAAGTGTCTGGATTCCTTTTCCTGGCCGTAGGCGATGCGGAAATACGCGCGTCGCAGACTCCACCCTTGGATCAAGCCAGGTTGGGCGGGGTCAATCGTTCAGCGAACGGTGTCTCAGGATTTCGGAGATCTCAGCAAGCGAAGCGCCTTCCGAATCATCTGTGTACCTAAACCGTGCCGGAACAGATGTGCGGCTCCACGGCCCGAACGCTGAATATACGGCGGCTTTCACCGACGCCGGCTGTTTTAGGGTGGGCGAAAAAAGGCGGCCGGCGCGGCAGACGAGCGCTTCGTGGCGGGTGCATTTTTCGAAACAGATGTGGCGATGACTTTTTAACATAAGGGATTGTGACTGAGGGTATCGGACTTTTGAATTGGCCTTATCGACCGCACTTCAGGTAATCTTTGATTAGCGGTGACAGCGTCTGCGCCGCTACTGATCTCCCCATCGTCAGCCGGACCACGGAACGTCCAACCTGCTTCAATCTTTTGAAAGGAAAGGAGGATGTCCGACGTGTCTCTACCCTTACTGGACCGTGCACAAAATGGCGACCCGATCGCCCGCTACACGGGAAAAGTGTGTGGCGTTTCAACCACAACGTCGCTCATCCCCACTATCGCGCCGGCAACCGGCGAGCAATACCGATTTCATTTCGATATGACGAAGTGCATCGGGTGCCGGTGCTGCGAGGTAGCTTGTAACGAACAGAACGGAAATCCGGCGGATTTGCGGTGGCGGCGCGTGGGGGAAATCGAAGGCGGAACGTACCCTTATACGCAACGCCATTACCTCTCGATGGGGTGCAACCACTGCGTGGATGCGGCGTGTTTGAAGGGCTGCCCGGTGGATGCGTACAACAAAGACGCGCTGACGGGGCTGGTTCTGCATAGTGCGGACGCATGCATCGGATGCCAATACTGCACGTGGAATTGCCCGTACGGCGTGCCACAGTACAACCCGGAGCGCGGGGTGGTAGGCAAATGCGACATGTGCCACAACCGGTTGGCGGAAGGGCGTGAACCGGCCTGCGTGAATGCTTGTCCGGAAGGCGCAATTGAGATTGAGGTGGTGAATATCGCGGAGTGGGCGGCGAACCATGGCGAGGCGAATGCGCCGGGACTGCCCCCGGCGCACCACACGATTTCCACCACAAGAATTACGCTGCCGGGTGAACTGGGGCCGGAGTTAGAGAAGGCGAATCAAACGCGCGTTCACCTGGAGCATCCGCACTGGCCCCTGGTGTTCATGCTGACGCTGACGCAGCTATCGGTTGGTGCGTTTGCGGGATTGGCGTTGACGGGTGTGGCACGTCCTTTGGCGGCTTTGGCGGCGTTGTTGGTAGCGTTTATTTCGCTGGGCGCTTCGACGCTGCATTTGGGGCGGCCAGTCTATGCGTATCGGGCGCTGAAGATGTGGCGAAGGAGTTGGCTGAGCCGTGAGGTTTTGTTGTTCTCGCTATTTGCGGGCAGCGCTTCGGCATATGCCGGCGCGACGCTGCTGGGGATACCGGAGGTCGGCGGGTTCGTGAAGACGCCCGCGGCGCTGCTGGGCATGGCGTCCGCGGCGGCGAAGTATGGCGCGATTCCGACGATGCTGCTGGGCTTGGCGGGCGTCACCGCGAGCGCGTTTATTTATCTTGTGCCGGCGAGACCGGCGTGGAACAACTGGCAGACGCTGGTGGATTTCCATCTGACCGGAATGGTGTTGGGAATGGCTTTCCTGAAGGCTCTGGGTGCGGGAATTCCGGCCGTGGTGGCTGCGGGATTTGCTTCGCTGCAACTGATGAATCAGTTATTGAAACTGCTGCGGCTGATGCGCTCGGAGGAGTTTGAATTGCAGGCTTCGGCGCGCTTACTCTCACAGGATTTGGACAAGGTTTTGACCGCGCGGCTGACACTCCTGGTGCTGGGCGGAATTGTGCTGACGATGGCGGGTTATCCGAAGCTGGCGCTGCTGACGGTGTTGCCTGGCGAGTTGATGGGCCGATATCTGTTCTTCGTGTCTGTGGTGCCTCGCAATATGGCATTGCCATGGCTGTCGCAGGGAGGGCGCGCGGCATGAACTGGAAACGCATTGCGGGCCTCGACAACCTGAGCGAAACGTACGCATATGGGCAGGACCCGGTGCATGGCTACGTGTCGGCTTCGAGGGTGGCGGAGAAGTGGGTTTCGACGACCTGCGGATATTGCTCAGTAGGCTGCGGAATGCTGGTTGGGGTTCGCGAGAACAAGGCCGTGGCGGTTCGAGGGAATCCGAAGCATCCGGTGAATTTAGGGAAGCTCTGCCCGAAGGGCCTTTCGGAACACCACACTTTGCAAACGAAAGACCGGGCAACGAAGCCATTGCTAAAGGTCAACGGCAAGTTTCAGGCAGTGAGCTGGGACGCGGCGCTCGACACGATGGTTGCGAAGTTTCGGGGCGTGCAGCAGAAGTGGGGCGCGGGGGCGCTCGGCGTCATCAGCACGGGTCAGTTGGTGACGGAGGAGTTTTACACGCTGGGCAAACTGGTGCAACTGGGTTTCGGGACACGCAACTATGACGGCAACACGACGCTCTGCATGGCGAGCGCGGTGGCCGGGTATAAGCGTTCGTTCGGCAGCGACGGGCCTCCGGGGTCGTATGCGGATCTGGAGACGGCCGATGTGATTCTGCTGATCGGGGCGAATCTGGCCGACAACCATCCGATCCTTTGCGCGCGGCTGGAGCGGAACAAGAATGCCACGCTGATTGTGGCGGATCCGCGGGTTACCAAGACGGCGATGCTCGCCGATATTTTTCTGCCGGTGAAACCGAGGTCGGATATCGCGCTGCTGAATGGCATTGCGCATATTCTGATCCGCGATGGTCTGGTGAACAAAGAGTACATCGCGAAGCATACTTCCGGCTTCGATGGATTAAGGACGTTTGTGGGGAAGTTTACGCCCGAGCATGTGGCGGCGGTGACGGGCTTGTCGATTGAACTGATTGAGCGCGTGGCGCTGCTTTACGGGCGCGCGAAAGCGGCGACGATCGGCTGGACGATGGGCGTGAACCATTCGACGCAAGGCGCCGAGACGGTGAACGCGATTAACAATTTGGCATTACTGACCGGCCATATCGGCAAGGCGGGCGCATCGCCGTTCTCCATCACGGGGCAGTGCAATGCGATGGGTTCGCGCGAGACGTGCGGAACTACGGGATTGCCGGGATATCGGAAGTTCGAGAGCGCGGAAGATCGCGCGGAAATGGCTTCGTTGTGGAACGTGCCGGTGGAGCGGATTCCGGATGCGCGGGGCATGTCGTATCCCGACATTATTGAAGGCGCGGTGGCGAAGAAGATTCGCGCGCTTTGGATCATCGCAACGAATCCGGTGGTTTCGTATCCGAACTATGACGTGCTGATGCAGGCTTTCGAGAATCTCGAATTTCTGGTGGTGCAGGATGGATTTCACCCGACGCCGACTACTGAGCTTGCGCACCTGGTTTTGCCCGCGGCGGTGTGGGGCGAAAAAGAGGGCACGTATACGAATTCGGAACGGCGCGTGAGCAAGGTGAATAAGGCGGTGGAACCTCCGGGCGAGGCTCGATCGGACTTCGATATTTTCCTGGCGGTGGGGGAAAAGTTGGGCAAACGGGAAGAGCTGTTTCCCGCGTGGAAGACGCCGCGAGATGCGTTTGAGGAGTGGCGGCGTGTATCGGCAGGTCGCCTTTGCGATTACAGCGGGATGACGTGGGAAGCGATTGAAGCGGCCGGGGGAGTGCAGTGGGGCGGCGAGCGGCTCTATCAAAGCGGCGACTTTCAAACGGCGGATGGCCGCGCGAAGTTCTTCAACATTGAGTGCGAGCCTTTTCCGGAGCAGCCGAATCGGGAGTATCCGCTGGTGTTAAATACGGGCCGCACGGTGGAACACTGGCATACGCGGACGAAGACCGGGCAAGTGGCAATTCTCGACAGCATGTCTCCGCGGGCGTGGCTGGAGATGAATCCAAGAGATGCGAAGAAGCTGGGCCTGAAGGCGCACGACGATGTGTCGATTGTGTCGCGCCGCAGCCGTGTGGAGCGCGTGGAATTGCGAGTGACCGAGATTGTGGCGCCGGGGCAGATCTTCATGCCATTTCACTTCGCGGAAACGAATGTGAATCGGGCAACGCAGAGCGCGTTCGATCCGATTTCGAGAGAGCCGAACTATAAGCAGTGCGCGGTGCGTGTTGAGCGCACCCAAACAGGGGTCAGGTGAATATGGAAAGTCTTGTCATTATCGGGAACGGGATGGCGGGCGTTGCGTGCCTCGAAAACATTCTGTCGCATAAGAAGAAATTCGATATCACGATTTACGGCGATGAGACGCACGCGAATTACAACAGGATTCTGCTGTCGAGCGTGCTGGCGGGCGAGCGCACGGCGGATGAGATTACCATCAACGGGATCGAGTGGTATCAGAAGAACGGTATCGGGCTGCGGCTGGGAGTTCGCATCATCGATGTGAATACCACGCTGCGGACCATTAGCGGCGACGACGGCAGCGTTACGCGTTACGACAAGCTGATTTTCGCTACGGGCTCAAGTCCGTTCCTGCCGCCATGGATGGGCTTTATCGGCGGAATGTGTTCACGTTTCGAAGCCTTGACGACACGCATGGCATGATGCGGGTGGCTGGCCCCGGCAAGAGAGCAGTGGTGATCGGCGGAGGTCTGCTGGGTCTCGAAGCAGCGCGGGGCTTGCAGTTGCAGGGCTGCGAGGTCACGGTGATTCACATTGTCGACACGCTGATGAACAATCAGCTCGATTCGACGGCGGGCGATTTCGTGAAGCGAAAGATGGAGGAGATCGGGATCCACGTTATCGGCGGGCAGAGGACTACGGCGATTCTGGGGCGCGATGAGGTCGAGGCGATCGAGTTCTCCGATGGAGAACGATTGCCGGCGGACGTGGTGGTGATCGCGGCGGGGATTCGGCCGAATGCGGAACTCGCGCGGGCGGCTGGTATTGAGTGCGGCCGGGGAATCAAGGTCAACGATTTTATGGAGACCTCGGACCCGTGCGTGTTCGCGGTGGGCGAATGCACCGAGCACAGAGGCGAGGTGTTCGGTCTGGTGGCGCCGCTGTTCGAGCAGGGCAAGGTTTTGGCTGCGACGATTACCGGAAACAAGGAGCCGAAGTTCGAGGGCTGGAAGCCGGCCGCGAAATTGAAAGTGATGGGCGTGGACGTGTTCTCCGCCGGCGAATTTCTGGAGAGCGCGGGCACCGACGTGGTTCGGTACGAGGACCAGGCGACGGGAGTTTATAAGAAGTTATTGGTGCGTGAGAACCGGCTGGTTGGCTGCGTGTTGGTGGGCGATGCGGCGGACAGCAATCGTTATATGGATTGGCTGCGAACGAATGCCGATCTGGTGGTTCGGCGTCGCAATCTGCTGTTCCCGGACGCTGTGGAAGATAAGGGCGAATCGATTGCGGAGCTTCCGGACAGCGAGACCATTTGCGGGTGCATGGGCGTTACCAAGGGCAAGGTGATTCAGGCGATCCATGAGAATGGGATCCGTACGATGTCGCAGCTGAAGGAGTGCACGCGCGCGTCGACCGGGTGCGGCAGTTGCTCGGGGGTTTGCGAAGGTTTGCTGAAGGCCGTGTCTCCGGATTTCGAAGAAGACACCAGGAGAGTTCTGTGCAAGTGCGTGCCGTATACGCAGGACAATCTGCGCGAGATTATTCAATCGCAAAAGATAAAGAGTGTGCAGGAAGTGCTGGATATTTACGGCAACGGCAAGGGCTGCGAGATCTGCAAGCCGGCGTTGAGTTACCTGGTGGATGTGGTGTGGTGCGGCGATCACGATGAGGATCGTTCGGCGCGGTTTATTAACGATCGTGTTCACGCGAATATTCAGAACGACGGGACGTTTTCAGTGGTGCCGCGGATGCGCGGTGGGGTTACTACTCCGGATGAGCTGCGGCGGATTGCGGATGTCGCGGAAAAGTACAAGGTGCCGCTGGTCAAGGTGACCGGCAGTCAACGCATCGATTTGCTGGGGATCAGGAAGGCGGATTTGCCGAAGGTTTGGGCGGATCTGGGGATGCCTTCGGGGCAGGCTTATGCGAAGGGTCTGCGGATGGTGAAGACCTGTGTGGGTACGGAGTTCTGCCGGTTCGGTGTGCAGGATGCGATGGCGACCGGAATCGAACTGGAGCGGCGCCTCGAAAACCTGTTTACGCCGCACAAGACGAAGCTGGGCGTGACGGGCTGCCCGCGAAACTGCGCGGAAGTGACCGTGAAAGATATCGGACTGGTGGGGCAGGACGGCAGCTGGCAGGTTGTAGTGGGCGGCGCGGCGGGCAAGCATGTGCGCAAGGCCGATCTGCTGATCACTGTGGAGACGACAGAAGAGGCTCTCGATGCGGCGATGCTGTTCTTCCAGTATTACCGGGAGAACGGGCATTATCTGGAGCGGACCTACGACTTCGTTGAGCGGCTGGGGATGGAGAAAATCCGCAAAGACACGGTCTATGCCCAGGCGAAGGAGAAGAAGGCGTTACTGCGGAGACTGCAGAAATCGAAAGCACTTTCGAGCGATGCATGGCTGGAGCGTAAGCAGCCTGTGAACCCGACGCAGTTTGTGCAGATACAGCCGATGCAAATTCCTCTGACCGCGTCAGAGAACAGAGAGGTGGTGCTTCAATGAGCAACTGGTTTCGGATAGCGTCGGCTGGCAGCGTGCCGTTGCGTGAGGGACGCAGCGTGACGATGGGCGAGCGCGAGATTGCGATCTTTAATTTGGACGGAAGTTTTGCGGCGATCGATGCGGCGTGCCCGCACCGGGGAGGTCCGCTGTGCGACGGAATTGTGACGGGCAGCAGTGGGCCGTCTCTGGTTTGCGGTCCTCTGATGGGGCACGCGGTGGTTTGCCCGCTGCACGGATGGAAGATCGATCTCGATAGCGGGAATGTGTTGAAACCGGAGGTATCGGTGAAGGTGGAGACTTATGAAGTTCGCGTTATGGAAGGAGTCATCGAAGTGAAGATACCGGAATCGAAAACGAGGGGGAAAGCTGCCTGATGCGTCTTGCGTCGTTGCTGCTTTTCTCAGCAACCGTATACGCCCAGACGACGCAGTCTACGGCCATCAGAACTTTCTCCCCGTCAGAAGAAGTGAATCGCGTTCTGCCCTCCTGGATTCAATTCGGCGGCGAGTACCGCGCCCGATTTGAGGGTTACACAGGCGGCAGTTTCAAGCCAGAGACAACCGACTCTTACATGCTGAGCCGGCTGAAACTGAATGTGACGATCAAGCCGACATGGTGGCTAACCTTCTTCGGCGAAGGTTATGACGCGAGGGCGATTGCGAAGAGCCCGGCGCTGCCTCCGTTTCAGAGCACGTGGGACATTCGGCAGGCGTATGCGGAGCTCGGCGGCGAGAAGCAGATGTTCCGCGTTAGAGTGGGTCGCCAGGAGCTGAATTTCGGTGAGCAGAGGTTGATCGGTTCGCTGCCGTGGACCAACGCGGCGCGCACCTTTGATGCCGTTCGCGGAACGCTCCACACGCAGGGATTTCGGGCGGATATCTTTACAGCCTCCGTGGTGAATCCGATCGATGGAACGTGGGATCACCATCTGCAGGGGAACAATCTGCACGGGATCTATACATCGTTCGACAAGCTGATTCCGCGCGCGACTATCGAACCTTATGTATTGTGGCGCGTGCAGCCGCAAGTGCGGAATGAAGCGGGCGTGGTGGCGAATTTGGATGAGAAGATCACAGGCGTTCGATGGATTGGGAAGCTACCGCTCGGCTTCGATTACGGCGCCGAAGCGGTGGACGAAGCGGGCTATTTGGGCAGCGACCGAATTCGCGCGTGGGCTACTCACTTCGTAATTGGAGAGACGTTCAAGGCACCGTTGATGCCGCGGGTGTTCGCGGAGTTCAATTTCGCGAGCGGCGACAAGAATCCGAAGGATGGTTTTCGCGGCACCTTCGATCAGTTGTATCCCACGGGCCACGATAAGTACGGCCTGAGCGATCAGATGGGCTGGCGCAATATGAAAGACGTTCGCGCCGGAGTGGAGACGAAGCCGGGGAAGAATGTGACGACTTCGGTGGTTTACAACGACTGGTTTCTTGCGAGCCGTTTCGATGCGATGTACAACGCGACGGGCGCGGCGCTCTTTCGTTCCGCAAACGGGACCGCGGGAACGCATGTTGGACGGGAAATGGATGTGATCGCCACGTGGACGATTATTCAGCCACTGCAGGCTGGCGCGGGCCTCGGTCACATTTTCCCGGGTGAATTTCTGAAGAAGACGACACCCGGAAATGCGTACAACTTCCCGTACGTGATGTTCACGTACAAGTTCTGACCTAACTCAAAAAACAATTTCACAGGAGACCAACGATGTCGCTTCGCGGCTTTCGCCGGGCGGGCCATACCCCGACTCTGCTTTCAGCGTTCTTGTATTTCGATATCAGCTTCATGGTGTGGGTTATGTTGGGTCCGCTTGGACCGTTCCTCAGCGAAGCCCTGAAGCTTACGCCTTCGCAAAAAGGCATGTTGACGGCGGTTCCGCTGCTGGGCGGGGCGTTCTTCCGAATCATTCTGGGCGTGATGACGGAGCGGCTGGGCGGGCGCAGGACGGGCTTGATCGGCCTGAGCGTTTCGCTGATTCCGCTCTTTCTTGGCTGGCAGTTCGCCCACTCTTTTGACGAGTTTCTTGCGGTGGGTGTGTTGCTGGGAGTGGCGGGCGCGAGTTTCGCCGCGGCGTTGCCTCTGGCGAGCGCGTGGTATCCGCCGGAGTATCAGGGGCTCGCGATGGGTATTGCGGGCGCGGGAAATTCCGGGACTCTGTTTGCTACGTTGTTTGCACCGCGCATCGCGGCGGCATTCGGCTGGCGCACGGTATTTGGGTTCGCGATGATTCCGGTGGCGATAGTTTGGATTGTGTTTTTCTTTCTCGCGAAAGACGCACCGCGCAGGATAGCGAAGAAGACGTGGAGCGATTATGTGTCGGCGTTGCGCGTGGCGGATACGGGCTGGTTCTGTTTCATTTACAGCCTGACGTTTGGAGGGTTCTCCGGGCTGGTGAGCTTTCTCTCGATCTTCTTCTTCGATCAGTATCATCTGACGAAGGTTCAGGCGGGCGATCTTACGACCGTCGTGGTGATTTTTGGTAGTTTGCTCAGGCCCGTGGGCGGCATGATATCGGATCGCGTGGGAGGCTACCGGATGCTGCTCGCGCTGCTTTCTGGCGTGGCGATTTGTCTTGCAGGTGTTGCGACTCTGCCGGGAATTGTCGTCGCGATGGGATTGTTAATTGTCACGATGGGCATGCTTGGGATGGGGAACGGCGCGGTGTTTCAGTTGGTGCCGCAAAGATTTCCGGCGCAGGTTGGGTTGGTGACGGGGTTGGTGGGCGCGGCTGGCGGCGTGGGCGGATTCATGCTGCCGAATATCCTTGGCACGCTGAAGGGTTCCAGCGGGAGTTATGGGACGGGGTTCGCGGTTTGCGCGCTGCTGATGGGCACTGGCGCGGCGGCATTGATGTATCTGGGGCCGGTTTGGAGAAGGAGATGGTCGGTGGAGTCGGCGGTTCGGGCGGGGCTGGTGAAAGGGGAGGGTTTCGCGAGCGAAAGCGCGGCAGCGCAGAGGTTAATTTCTTAAGTCCGCCAGGCGAATTCCGCTGACTTCAGAATCCCGCCGGAGGAAAAAATAATGAATGGCAATTCAAGCTCGGCAACTCAGGCAGATGCCGTTCGAGATGGCCGCGTGGACACGTTCCGGATCGAAATGCCGAGCTTCAACTGTTTCCGCGACTCATTGGGGGCCGCTTTGAATCTGGTCTGCTGAAGTGGCCGCCTGTCCTCTCGCTACGATACTACTGTAGATGGAGAAAGTGTCGGTCGCCCGAATCCAGGAACTGCTCATACTTAAGCCCGGGCTGAAGGCGCAGCAGATTGCCGCGGAACTTGGGATTGAGAGATCGGTTGTGGCGTCCACCCTGCACGGCGTTCCCGACATTTTGCAGGACAATGCTTATCGGTGGTGGCCTAAAGTTCCGGAGGCATCTGTCGCAGCGGAACCGATTCCGCGCACGTTCCTCTCGCGACTCTGCCGATACTATTTGGAGAGCCTTTCACGCGAGAGCGGTTCGGGTTTCAGTTTGCCTGCCGCAGCGTTGGGGACTGAGTATGTGGAATTGCAGGAGCTCCCCTTCTCGCGTCCGGAATCGCTGACAAAAGGGCCGGAAACGCGCAAGCTGATCCAAAAAGTCCGGCGCGACCGGGGCCAACTCTCGCTTTACATTGGATACGCGATACGCGTTCGTTCCGCAAGTTCAGAGCACGGCGGCGCGCTGCGCCTGGAGCCGGTGCTTCTTTATCCGCTCGACGAGTCGCCCGATCCCATTCGGCTTCAGACCGGTTCGGCGCCGCCCGCCCCGGCATCCGGAATTCCTTTGTTCAATTTGGAAGTTCTGAAGAGCCTGCCCGCGGTCGCCACCGGGAATGCGATGGATGAGGCGATTCAGCTATCGGAAGATCTGGGGCTTTCGAATGAAGACGATGTGCCGCCGTGGGATGAGATCATTCTGAGGCTGCAACACTGCCGCCCGGAATGGGAATGGAGGGAGAGCCTGAATCCGCACACTCTCTCGCGGGGACCCGCGCTCGCCGAGTTGCGCGAACCTGGAATTTACAACCGCGCGATGCTGTTCACGGGTACACGCTCGCCGTTCACTTTCGGGCTGGAAACCGAACTGCGCAAACTGGCGCTGCTGGAGGAAGATGATTTCAAAGATACAGCCCTTGGGCAGTGGCTGAGCGGGAAAGATTTCCCGCATGTACTGCCTGAAGACAGGCCTCTTCTCGAAGTGCTTCCTTTAAATGCAGAGCAGCGGCAAGCCGTCCTGATGGGATTGAGTGCGCCGCTGACGGTGGTTACCGGGCCTCCCGGCACGGGGAAATCGCAGGTGGTGACCTCGCTTCTGGTCAACACCGCGTGGCAAGGGGCAAGTATTCTTTTTGCGAGCAAGAACAACCATGCGGTGGATGTGGTGGAGACGCGCGTGAATGGGCTGGGGCCGGACCCGCTGCTGTTTCGGCTGGGCCGCGAGGAACACCAGGAGCGACTGGCGCAGTATCTGACTTCGAGTCTGGCGGAGTCCAATGCGCCGGGCGATGCGGGCCGACTTGCCCGGCTGGCTCAGGCGCACGGGGAAGACTGCGAAGCTTTTGCCGCGGTGCAGCGGCGGATTGTTGACGCGGTTGCTCTTCGCAATTCGGTGGATGCGCTGGAGCGGGCCGCCGAACCCGCACGAAGTTTGCTGGGCGCGGAGCGATTTGCCAGGATCCGCACAGGGCTCGACGCGGATGGAATTCGGGGGCGTCTGGAGGCGCTCGCGGCTGCGCTCGATGCCGCGCGGGAGGCGAATCAGCACGCGCTTGTACGGCTGGTTTGGGATACGGTAAAAGCACGCCGGTTTCGCAGCGCCGCCGAACTCGCCGCGGCCCTGGAACCCGATGCGGAACTGCTGGGCGTTGCGCTACAGAAGGGATATCCGAACGCTCTCACGCTCGATTTGTGGGATGAACTGCTGCACACGCTTGCCGAACGTTTGGCGGTGGCGATTCGGGTACGCGCCTACTGGTTGGAATACGAAAAGTTGCGGAGCGCCGAGTCACTGCGGGATCTTGGAGCCGAACTGGCAAATATCGCTCGCCGTTCGTCGCACACGTCGCTTGAACTATGGCAGCTGCATCTGCGGCAGTGGCCGGGACGGTGGAGTTCGGAACAAAGGCGCCTGCTGAGCGAATTCGTGGCGCTGCTGCAAATTATGGCGGGCGGCGGACGCTATGACGAGGGCGCGGGCCGGAAGGTATTTCACCGATATTACAGCCTTTTCCCGAAGGTCACGAAGCTTCTGCCATGCTGGGCTGTGACGTCGCTCTCCGCGCGCGGGCGGCTTCCGTTCGTTGCGGGCCTGTTCGATCTGGTGGTGATCGACGAAGCCAGCCAGTGCGATATCGCGTCGGCGCTTCCACTACTGTTCCGCGCGCGTCGCGCCGTGATCATCGGGGATCCGCTGCAGCTAAAACACGTGAGCACGGTTGGGCCTCAGCAGGACCGGCTGGTGCTGGGGGCGCATGGTCTGGCGGAAGGGCGCGCCGCGTGGGCCTATTCGGTCAATTCTTTGTTCGATCTCGCCCGAAGTGTTTGCGGTCAGGGCGACATCGTCAACCTGCGGGACCATCATCGCTCGCATCGGGATATTATCGCGTTCTCGAATCTGCATTTCTATCGCGGAGGCCTGCGGATCGCCACCGATCACGGGGCGTTAAAACGCTCCCGGACCGGACCGGCGACACGGTGGATCGATGTGCGGGGAAAGGTAACGCGGCCTTCGGGTGGCGGCGCGATGAACGGCATGGAGGCGGAGGCTGTTATCGCTGAACTGAGCAAGCTGCTGCTCGAAACCGGCGGTGAGCATGAGCCAAGTATTGGCATTGTGACGCCATTCCGGGGGCAGGCCAATCGTATCCGCACGCTGCTACACCAAGATGAGGCGATTTCAGGCAGACTTTCGGCACTGCGGCTGATCGTCGATACGGTGCATGGATTCCAGGGGGACGAGCGGGACATCATCTTCTTCTCACCGGTGGTGTCGCGAGGAACCAGCGAGAACACCATGCGATTTCTGAAGAGCCAGGGCAATCTCTTCAACGTGGCAGTCACCAGAGCGCGCGCCGATCTGATTGTAGTGGGCGACCGGCAGGCGGCACTCGATTCGGGAGTTCCGTATCTTGCGGCATTCGCCGAATACTCTCGCAATCTGGAAACACTGGAGACCGGGCGAAGGCCGACTGCGGAATTGGGGCCGGAATATCCGGCGGTGGCGCAGCCTGAACTGGTTTCCGAGTGGGAGCGCATCTTCTATCGCGCGGCGTACGCGGCGGGGCTGCGGCTGATTCCGCAGTATGAAGAGGCTCCGTTCACGCTGGACTTCGCGCTGTTCGAGGGAGAGCGGTATCTGGACATTGAAATCGACGGCGAGAACTATCACCGGGATTGGGACGGCGCGTTGTGCCGCAAGGATCAGATCCGCTCACGCCGGCTGAGCGAGGCCGGCTGGGATTCGATGCGGTTTTGGATTTATGAGATTCGGGATGATTTGGGGAATTGTATAGATCGGGTTAAGGCATGGGTTCGAGATCACGCCAGGCGCTAGCCTGGCCCGTGGCAGAAGTGGCGCGGGCCGCGTTGCGAGCGCCACGGGGTTCACTCCGGCGCGCGCGACGCCGCCTCTTCCTGATCGACTCGTTTCTGTGCTCCGTCGCACGGCTCGCGCCACTTCTGCCACGGGCTTAGACAACGCGTTCGCCCTCCAGGTATGCGGAAATTATCTCGATGGTGTCGTTCATTCGGAACACGATCACGTCGCCGCGCTCGCCTTCCTGCAAGCCGTGCATGCGGCCTTCGAGATTGATGATTCGGGCTGGATTTACGGTGGCCGTTTGAACGGCATCGCGGAGTGAGAGCCCGCCTAGTTTCATCATGTTCGCCACACCCTGGTTCATCTTTAGGGCCGAACCGGCTAAGCGGTCGGTTCCGACGAGCACGACGCGTCCGTCGGGAGTGAGGTCCGCATACTGTTCACCAAGGCGATAGCGACCCGGAGGATTGCCGGCGGGGGCGGAGGCGTCCGTCACGAGCACGGTCCGCTGTACTGTCTTGGCTCGAAGGGCTGTGCGCAGAAATGCCTGCCCGAGGTGAATGCCATCCGCGATGAAACTGGCGCTGAGGCGATCTTCGGCGAGTTGGTCCCAGAGGTAGTTTGGGTGGCGGCGCATCACGGCGTGGGCGCCGTTTCCCAGATGTGTTGAAAGTGTGGCTCCGGCGTCTGTGGCGAGGGTGATTTGATCCGCGGTTGCCGCTGTGTGACCGATGGAAACCGCGACGCCATCCTTGACGACGGCCGCGATCCAGGCAGGCGCTTCGGGCCAGTGCGGGGAAAGCGTGATCAGGCGAATGTTGCCATCGGTGGCGTGCTGCCATCGGCGGTATTCGTCGATACTGGGCGGGCGGACCCAACGGGCGGGATGAGCGCCGCGGGGCCCGTCTTCGGCGCCGATATAAGGGCCTTCTACATGGAAGCCGGAAATGGCATGTCCGCGGGGCAGTTGCACCTGGGCGCGGCGCAGGTTGGCGAGGCAGGCAAGCATTTCATCGGGACCGCCGGTGATTACGGTGGGCAGACAGCGCATTGTTCCGGTGGAGAGAATCATTTCCAGCGCGTCCGAAATATCTTCGAGCGAGATTGTTGGATGGTTGAAATCGACGCCGGCGAAACCGTTGACCTGGATGTCGACGAAGCCCGGCGCAATCCAGACATCGGTGTCGATTTCGGGCGCTTCGGAAGCCGCGAGGGGGCGCACTTCGCGGATGATGCTGTCGAAAATCACTTCGACCGGCTCACCGGTGCTGACATCAATACCCGAACAGTTCATAGTCCTCCGTGTTTTATTCACAATTCTTCCACAGGCTTCCCACGCCGCCATGCGTTTAAGCCACTGAAAAATCAGCGAGATAAAACCTGTTGAAATGGACTTCCGGCGACTGTTTTTCAGTAGCGCCGACCGTCTTTTCCACGTTACAACAGGGTCAGACGGATTGGCTGGCGCGTAATTCCGGCGGTAGATCTCGGGGGAGAGTGCCGTGGCAAGGGGTAACGCGCCCGTCGTCTGGCTTATTTGCCTGCGCTGACGGGCTCCGCGCTAATTCTCCCGGCAGTTTTCACTGGCACGCTCCATAACTGATCGCCCGATGTGATGAAGAGCATTTTGAGGTCTTTGCCGCCGAAAGCGCAGTTGGTGGTTTCGTCTTTTGCGAGCGGAATGAATTCGAGGAGAGTTCCTTCGGGCGAAAGGATGTAAATGCCGCCTTTAAATTCGTCGGCCGTTTCGAAGCGGTTGGGGATGTTTCGCCCGGCGGCTACGTAAAGCCTTCCGGCGCGATCCATTTTGAAGCCATCCGGACCGCGGGCGCCTTTCCAATCAAAGATCAGTTTGCGGGTGGGCGGGTCGATTGTGCCGTCGCGCTTCAAGTCGAAGCGATACAGCTTGCGCGCGCCTCCGACGCGGTTGTTGTAGTTATCGGCGATGTAGAGATAGCGGTCATCGGGGGAGACGAGGATTCCGTTGGGCCGCTCGAGTTCGGCGGCGGCGATGCGTGTCAGTTTGCCAGGAGCGTCGATGCGGTACACGCCTTCGACAGGTTTTCCGGACTGGTCACGGATCTCGACGTTATCCGTTGGGCCATAACGCGGATCGGTGAAGTAGATGCGGCCTTTGGAGTCGAGCGCGAGATCGTTGGGTGAATTGAGCTTCCTGCCTTCGAAGTTATCGGCGAGGATTGTTAGCTTGCCGTCTTTTTCGGTGCGGGTTACGCGGCGGCCGTCGGCTTCGCAGACAAGGATGCGGCCTTGCGGATCGACTAAGGTTCCGTTAGCGCCTGGCGCATCGGTGCGGAAGGGTTCGGGAATGCCGCCTTTTTCGGGGCTCAATCTGTTTACGTTGTTGCCGGATACGAAGTATAGAAAGCCCGTCTTAGGATTCCATGAAGGACCTTCGCGGGCGCCTTTTTCGGCAATGAGTTTCGGGGGGCCGAGCGTGATTTTCTCGGCGGCGATGGCGGTTCCGGCAAGGGCGGTCAGGGCTAAGGCAAAGAGGTAGCGATTCATGTGAATCCTGGGCGCTGTTCAGCTTATCCTACGCTCATGGATACGGAGCGCAGGGCAGCGATCGTGAGGACTCTCGAAGAGAGCCGGGATATTTTTCAAGCCGCTGTGGACGCTGTGACAGAGAAGTGTTGGCTGTTGTGCCCCGAGCCTGGCAGATGGTCGGTTTTCGAGATCGTGGAGCACGTTGCGGTTGCTGAAAATGGGATGTTTCGGCTGCTGCAATCCGCCACCGCGGTTGAGAATTCGCTTGAGGATCGGGTAAAGGAAGCGCGGATTACAGCCGGCTTGGGAAATCGCGCCGCTCGCGGACAGGCTCCTGAGCGGGCACGCCCCGCGGGGCGTTTCGCGGATGTTCCGGAAGCGTTAGGAAAATTCATGGCGGCGCGCGAGCAGACGATTCGATTCGCGGGCGGTACAGAAACGAATCTTTTTCGGGTTACGGCGGTACACCCGCTATTCGCGGCTGTAAACGGATATGAATTGTTGCTGATCATGGCGGGGCATGTGCGCAGGCACGCGGATCAGATTACGGAAATAGGAGAGCGGTTGGGTTAACAGGGCGAACTGTGGGGCGATTAGGCCCAGAAAAGGGGCCCAGACGCTTTAATCGGAAAATGCGTCTGTCCCCTTTTTGTAGACGTAGGCGGCACAGACAACGTCCTGTATCGCTAACCCGTTTGATTTGAAAATGGTGATTTGGTCGGGGGATTTTCTCGATCCGTTCATGTGGTTGTAGAACTCTTCGGCGCGGAACGGGGCTCCGGGAATTACCAGGTCGCCGGATTCCAGATGCGCATCTTCTACGGAGTCCACTGTTACCAGGTCTGCTTTTTCCAAAACCAGATCGGGCGGTAGTTCGCGCTTGATCAGCCAGTTGGAACCCATCGCGTTGATGTGGGTTCCGGGCGAGATCCAGGCGGACTCGAGGACCGGCTCTTTTGAACTGGTGGCGGTCACGACTATGCCTGTATGCTCTACGGCTTCGCGGGCGGTGTCGGTCGCACGGACGTTCAGTCCGAATTTGTCGGCGCATTTTCTCGCGAAGGCTGCTCGCTTATCGGCGTGGCGGCTCCAGACACGGACTTCCTTCAGGCTCCTGACGGTTGAGATCGCGGCGATCTGAGTTTCCGCCTGGAAGCCACTGCCGATTACGCCGAGGATGTCGGCATCCTCGCGGGCAAGGTATTTGGTGGCTACGCCGCTGGCCGCGCCGGTGCGGATTTGGCCGAGAGCGTTGGCTTCAAGGGTGGCGAGGGGCAGGCCATCTTCGGACCTATAGAGCAGGAAGGTGAAGTGCGCTCCCGTTTTGGGGTTGCTGGAGTAGACCTTAGTTCCGAAGTAATCGGCGTTGCCCGCAGCCATGTAGTGCAGGATGGAGCCGGTCTTGAGGATCACGCGTCGGCGGGGGTGATTCACGGCGGACCCATCAGCCAGCTGACGGAATGCGCGGTCGACGAGATCGATGGCTTTGGGAATGGTCAGCGCGGCTGTGACCTGCTGTTCAGTGATATAGGACGTCATCTGTTTGCCTCGATTGTTTCGGAAACTTCTTCCCACTCGGTTAGGAGATTTGTCATGTCGGCGCGGCGGGATTCGAGAAGCTCAGCGATCTCCATGCTTTGCTGGGCGCTCTGGAAATTCGAGAGCGCTTGTTCGAAGTCGGCGATCTCGACTTCGAGGCGAGTGATCTCGTCTTCGATGGCGCGCTGACGTTCTTTCATTTGACGCAGCTTGATGGGGTTCAGGCGGCGCTGCTTGTCGTCATTTTGGGCCTGCTGTTGTTGAGAGACAGCGGCGGCTTTGGCCAGTACTGGAGTGGCGGCTTTCGTGGGGGCGGGCGCTGGCGGGGGCGGAGCCGCTGCCGCGCTTTTGCGATACAGGTACTCCTCGTAGTTCCCTTCGAAGATCTTCACGGCTCCGTCGCCGACTTCGAACACTCTGGTGGCCAGTTTGTCAATGAAGTACCGATCGTGAGAGACGAAGACCACGGTGCCCTGAAATTCTTCGAGCGAGGTTAGCAGCACGTCTTTGGCGCGCATGTCGAGGTGGTTCGTAGGTTCATCGAGCAGGAGGAAGTTGCTGGGGACCATGAGCATGCGGGCGAGCGCGTAGCGGTTGCGCTCACCCCCGGAAAGGACGCCGATACGTTTGAAGACGTCGTCTTCCGAGAAGAGGAAGCAGCCAAGGATACTGCGCAGTTCGGTACTGGTGGCGCGGGGCGCGACGGTGCCAAGGTCGTCGAGAATGGTCGATTCGGGGTCGAGGACTTTGTATTGATCCTGAGCGAAGTAGTCGGGCTCGGCATTGTGACCGAGGGTGTATTCACCGGCGGTGACCGGCTCTTCGCCGGAGAGTATCTTGATGAGGGTGGATTTCCCCGCCCCGTTGACGCCGACGAGAGCGATGCGGTCGCCGCGCTCGATGTTGAAGGACGCGCCGGAGAAGACGTGCTTCTCGCCGTATCTCTTTGCGACGTTCTTGAACTCGGCTACGATGCGACCGCTCGGCTTGGGCTGGGGGAAGCGGAAGTGGATAGTCTTTTCATCGGGCGGGAGTTCGATGCGCTCGATCTTTTCGAGTTCCTTGATGCGGCTTTGAACCTGCTTCGCTTTGGTGGCCTGAGCGCGGAAGCGGTTTATGAAGGCTTCGAGGGCTTCAATGCGATCACGCTGATTGCGGTAAGCGGCTTCGAGCTGCTGGCGCCGTTCAGTCTTCTGAGACTCGTATTTCGAGTAGCCGCCGGTGTAGAACCAGACTTTCTTGTTCCAGATTTCGGCAATACGGGACACGGTGACGTCGAGGAAATAGCGATCGTGCGAGATCAGGACGAAGGCATTTGGGTAGGTTTCCAGATAGGATTCGAGCCAGTTGCGGGCTTCGAGATCGAGGTGGTTGGTGGGCTCGTCAAGAAGGAGCAGGTTGGGCTCTTCAAGGAGCAGTTTGGCGAGAGCGATGCGCATCTGCCAACCGCCTGAAAACTCTTCGACGCGGCGCTGCCAGTCTTCGCGATTGAAACCGAGACCGGCGAGAACGGAGCCGACTTTCGACTCGATGTTGTAGCCGTCGCGGGCGGTGAATTCGGCCTGGACGTCGTGGTAGCGGTCGACGATCTGCTGGTATTCGAAGCTCGCGTGATCGATCTCGCCCATGCGGGCTTCGAGGGACTTCTGTTCGGCCTCGAGGGCGCGGATGTCATCGAAAACGGAGAGGCACTCGTTGAAGACGGAACGCCCGGAAAGAGTGATGCCGTCTTGCGGGAGATAGCCGGCGCGGATGCCTTTCATCACGTTGAGACTGCCGTAATCGAGACTTTCGATTCCGGCGAGAGCTTTGAGCAAGGTGGATTTGCCCGTGCCGTTGCCGCCGACGATGCCGACACGCTCCTTCGGGGTGATGAGCCAGTTCAGGTCTTGAAAAAGAATTTTGGGGCCGAAGCGTTTGCCGGCTTCGGTGAGTTGGATCATGTTGGTCTTTTAAGTGGATTGGCGGGTTAGAGCCAATACTGCCATTGTCCCGCAAGCACCACATAGGCCGCGAGGATGCCGTTCGTGACGGCGTGGGCGAGGATGCAATCCCAAAGATTGCGGGTGCGGATGAGCCACCAGTTGTAGAGGATGCCGGTGAGGAAGCCGACATCCCAGAAGGAGCCGTGTTCGGAGGCGAAGAGGGCGGCGGTGGCCCAGAAGGCGAGGGGCGTGAAGGCGCCGAGGGCGATGCGGCGGAAGTCAGTGGAATCGATGAGCCAGCGCATGAGCCATCCGCGCCAGAAGAGCTCTTCGAGGATTGGCACGGCGACGACGCTGATGAGGATGCGGAAGAGGAGGAAAACGGGGTCGGTTTTGAGAGCGGGCGGGGTATTGCCGGCGGGGTGGCCGACGATGCCGTTGTTGAACACAACGAACTGGTGCCAGGAGGGGAAGAGGAAGTCGGGGCCGACCCAGATTGCGAAGACGGCGATGCCGAGGAGGATGCTGAGGAGAGGTTTTGAGGGTCTGCCCTTGAGGACGGGCCGGGAGACGGCGAGGATGGCGGCCATGGAAACGAAAAAACGAACCCATGCCGGAACCGGGACTACCTGATTCAGCATCAGGAGGGTGATGAAGACGAGGAAGGGGAGGATATAGGGGATGGCGGGGTGACGGGGCAAGGTCTATGATGGCAGGGTTTGGGGGAAAAAGCATGGCAGGGATTAACGCGGATTTTTGAGGTTTGGGTTTGGGTTTTGGTTTGGTCGCGTGAAAGTATTCGACGGTGGATTTGAGTTAGGCGGCTCGGCCGAGGACCGGCGGGGCGTCATCGAGTCGAATGGCGCGTTCGGTTTGGGCTAGATTGCCGTTGCCGTCCCAACGCGAGCCGCGCGGTGACCACCCTATTGCAGAACCTTTTGCTCCAATATCTCGCAGCATTCGAGGGCTTGGGTGCCCATGGGGTGACGATGGCAAGAGTTTGCGCGTCGTGCAGAATAGAACAATGCACTCCGCCAACGCGGGTTCCTCGTACAAGTTGCCGAGGCTGGATGGCGTGGACGCGCTGCGCGGACTTGCAATTTTCTTCGTGCTGATGAATCACGTGAACATGAGGCTGCGCATCGCAAGGGTGCCCTATGCGAACGGCTTGCCTGAACAGCTGGTTTCGTCACTGGTATGGAACGGCCAATTTGGAGTGCAGATATTCTTCGCGGTTTCCGGATTCCTGATCGCTTCCAATGCGCTTCGGCGTTGGGGCTCGCTCTCGCGGACAGATGTGCGGGATTTTTATGCGCTTCGGTTCGCTCGGATTGTCCCATTGCTGGTTTTGCTTCTTAGCGTTCTGAGCGCACTTCATCTCACAGGCGTGAAAAATTTCGTGATCTCGCAAAAAGCAGGTGGACTGGGACGCGCGCTGCTTGCCGCGCTCACTTTTCGCGTCAATGTTCTTGAAGCGAATCGCGGATACCTGCCGGCGAACTGGGATATTTTGTGGTCGCTCTCGGTGGAAGAGGTGTTCTATCTTTTCTTTCCAGTTGCATGCCGCGTGCTGAAACCGGGCAAGGTGTTCGTGGCCATTCTGGTGGCGTTCGTTGCACTGGGACCTTTTGGCCGGACCATGCTCGCTCAGGGCAACGGCGTCTGGAAGGAATACTCGTATCTGGGGAGCATGGATGCCATTGCCTTCGGCTGCCTGACGGCATTGCTGGTGTCTCGAATTCGCTTTTCACGAGGAATGTTATGGGCGCTCGCAATCTTCGGTGCGGTGTCGATGGTTTTCATTCTGGGATTTTCGATCCGGGTAAGTGAGTGGGGGCTCGAACGGAACGGGCTAAGTATGACGATCCTCGCGATTGGGACGTGCATGACGATCATTGCGGCCGCACAGATGAATTGGACGGCTCCTCGGGCGATGCGTCCGCTTATCGCTTTGGGTGAGCGCAGCTATGAGATCTATCTGACGCATATGTTCGTGGTGTTTGCATTATTTGGGATTTTTCTGCAGGCCGGAAGGCCCATGCGTGGCGTCCCCTTGCTGTTTATAGCCACGGTTCTGGCGTCGGCACTTGTCGGGAGTTTGACGGCTCGATTGTTTGCCGAACCAATGAATCGTGCTTTACGGAAGCTGTTTGGACAGGAATCGAACCGATTGGCTTCGGTTGTTGGGAGTCCTTGTATTTAGGTCACGGATTTCATTAGGGCTTGTACGAAGGGCTCGTACTCGAAATCGGAGGCTTTGTGGCCGGGCATGAAGTACCAGACGGTGCCTTTGCCGGTTTTTTTCGTCCATGCGGCGGTCTTCTGTTCGTACAGTTGGCCGTCTTTTGGGTCTCGGAAGCGCAGGCCCAGGAGGAAGGTCCGGTCAGCGTCGTCTTCGTGGTTCAGGTAGATCTCCGTTTCATGCATGGTGAACGGCGCGGAGCCGTCTACGGGCACGAGGTCCCAGGTGGCATCGTCTATGTACTTATAAGTGGGCGGGAGCGTCACGCCAAGAAATGGCAGCCACTGTTTGTTCTTGCGCTTGCCCGAGCTGATGGTGTGATGCAGCAGGATCAGATTGCCGCCGTTCTTCGCGTAATCGATGAAGGCGAGTTCGGCGGGTTCGTGCAGATCGCCGTGGATGTAGACGATTACGTTCTTGTAGGCGGCGAGGCTGGGGGGCAACTTGTCCTGCGAGGTGATCTCACTGGCTTCGCGCCGTCGGGATTCGATCTGTTTTGCGAGATTCCGCATGGCGGGAACCTCGTCACAGACGATCAGGTTTTCGGAGGCCACGGCGCATGCGGGCAAGATGAGCAGCGCAATGGCAAAGAAGAAGTGAAGTCTGCTCATTTGTCCTTCTTGTCTTCCTTTTTCTGTTCCTGTCTCTGTTCCTGACGTTGTTCGCGGGCCGGCGCCGGGCGTTCTTCCCGCCGGGGCGCTGGTTCGGCGCGCGGTTCACGAACGATTGGCGCGGGTTCACGACGAACTTCCGGTTGAGGCCGATTCTCAGGTCTTGGGGTGGCCGCGGGCGCGGGGCGTTGTTCCGGTTGAGGGCGCACGTTTTCCGGCCTTTGGCGTTCCTGTCGCGGGGGCTCCTGCCGCTGAGGTTCAGGCGGGCGCTGGATTTCCTGGCGAGGCGCGGGAGACACGACTGGCGGACGTGTGTCCATGCGATCGGGCTGCCTGGTGAAGGGCCTGTCTGCCGGCCTGGGTTCAACCGGCTGCTGCCTTGCGGGCGCGGGGGCGGCGGGTTGAATGGTGTTCGGCACCGCGGGCATGGGTCCTATATTTCGAACGACTGGCCGGTTCATGACCGCGCCTGGCTGCCTGCGCAATTGATTCAACTGATCCGGCGCCAGCGGGCGACCCTGATTGCGCTCGATCATTTGTTGGCGTGCCTCAAACGAAACGGCTGGCGGCGGGGCCGCGACTTTTGCCACTACCGGTCGGGTCATAATCGCCTGCGGGGGAGCGGCGATGCGCCGGTTTGTTTGCACGCCAATGACGCTTTCGCGCTGCGGGGCAATGCGGGGCGCGGCGCCGATGACCTGCGCATCAGTCAGTTGGCGGGCGTCGATTCGCTGCTGCCCGAATTCGCGAACGGGGCGGGCGCTCACGAAGGCCTGGCGAGGCATCGCGACGATGGCTCCGGGCACTTGCCGGTTTGCGTATCGGATATTGGAGTAATTTACGTTCGTGACATTGATGTTAGTGACGTGGGTGATATTCACCTGACGCACGTAGGTGTTCGATACGCGGTAGGCGGGATAGAACGGTTCACGCGGGCCGAGAGGAAACCAACCGATGGCGCCTCCCGCACCTATGCCCAGGGTCAAAGTGAAACGCGGGCCCCCGACGAAGGCGACCAATGCGGGGGCGTAAATGGGGCGGCGACCGACGACTGAGCCGGGCGCCCAGACCCAACCTCCGCCGACGTATGCCCATCTGCCGTAATGAAACGGCGCAAAGCCCCAGGGAGCTTCGTCAATCCACGTCCAGCCCCACGGCTCAACCCATGCCCAGCGGCCTTCGCGGTAAGGAGCCCAGCCGGCGGCGACGCGCGGAGCCCAGACCCAGCCGTAATCCGGGTTTTGACTCCAGGAACCGTATTCCTGAAGATCCTGATAGCCGACCATGGCTTCTGACACGTGCAGGGGCGGAGGTATGCGATCTTCACGCGCGTTTCTGTCGCGGGTGAATTCGTCAAAGTCGTCAGGTGTGTTGGCGGAGCGGATATCGGGATCGAGACCCTCGGAAATGTATGCCGTTTGACGGGCATGGACTATGAAGCTTCGGCCGTTAGCCGTGGCGTCGACCTCGCCCGAGAAGACGGTGATCATGGTGGCGTTCCGGGCGGGATCCGTATCGATTCGGTAATCGCCGGTTCGTATGAGAGAGACAGCTGCCTGGGGTGTATCGACTTCGTAAATATCGTCGTCATCCAGACTCCGAAGGCGAATTTCGAGGGCGCCCTCGGTGAATCGGATCTGAACGGTGCGGTCGTCCAGATTTAGAAAGCCGAAATTGCTTTGGCCGTTCAGTCGGATGGCGTTGGGTCCGACGTGCATTTCGGCGCGTGCGGCAGTATCGGTATAGATGTGATCGCCGGTCGTGAGGGGGTAATTGAGGGTCGCGGCGGTCCAGGTGTCGATGCCTGCGGGTTGGAAGGAGACATTGCCGCCGATCCAGTTGAGGCGGGCAACGCGTGAGGGAGGGTCTTGGGAGGGATCCTGGGAATAGTTTTGCACGTCGTCCTGCTGCACAGGGTCCTGAGGTAAGGCCGCACCTGCGAGGAACAAGCCGGCGAGGGCTGCGGCGGCGAACGAAATCCGGATCTTCATAGATCAATTCTCCTGCATAGAGAAACACGAGTGGCAGAAAAAAAGCGGTACAAATATAAACCGAAAATAATATTTGTCTTGACTAAAATCGCCTTCAGTCATTAAAGTTTTGGTGTGCAGAGGTCGATAGAGGTTATTCGGGACCGTGTGAAAGCCGCCGCGCTGCTGGAGCCGCAGCGGATGCGGATGGTTGAGATGCTGGCGTCACCGGATTCGGCGTCGGGGCTGGCGCGACGGCTGGAGTTGCCGCGGCAGCAGGTCAATTATCATTTGCGGGAGCTTGAGAGGGCGGGTCTGGTGCGTTTAGTGGAGGAGAGGAGAAAAGGCAACTGCCTGGAACGGATTATGGAGGCGACGGCGAGGTCTTATCTGCTGAGCCCGGATTTGGCGGGAAAGCGGGCCGCTTTTGAGGCGGAGGCGCGGGATCGCTTCTCGAGCGGGTGGCTGATTGCTTTTGCGGGGCGAATGCTTTGCGAAGTGGCGGATTTTTGCGAAGGCGCCGAGGGTGGACGCGAGCAGGGTGAACGCGCGGAGGCGGTGGGCAAGGGACCGCCGACACTCGCGTTGAGCGGTGAGATCCAATTCGCGTCGGCGGATTCTCGCGCGGCGTTCGCGGCGGAAATGAGCGAGGCGTTCGCGAGGGCAATAGAGCGTTATCACAATGAGAAAGCGCGTGGGGGGCGCAGGTTTCGCATGATTCTGGGCGGATACCCAATTCCGTAACTGGAGGATCACGCAAATGAAAATCGAAAGCGTTGGTTTTGGGGGTGTGCCGGTGGTGGTGTGACCTAACCGACGTCAGGCTGCATTGCGGCGTGAATTTCTATAGGGTGGAACGATGCGACTTCCTTTAATTTATTTGGTTTTGACGGCTTCGGCGTTCGCTGCCGAGGCTCCCGTGGTTTATCTTTGGCCGAACGGCGCGCCGGGGTCCGAGGGTAAGACGGGAGATGAAGTGACACGGGTGCAGCCGGCGGGAGATCATGTTGTGTCGAACGTCCATAAGCCTTCGATCACCGTATTGCTTCCGGCGAGCGGAACGGCCACGGGGGCGGCGCTGGTGATCGCTCCGGGTGGCGGCCACAATTCGTTGTGGATGGACCATGAGGGCTACAACATTGCGAAGTGTATGAGCGAGCATGGTGTGGCGGGCTTTGTTCTGAAGTATCGCCTGGCCCGTGAAAAGGGCTCCACCTACACGATTGAAGGGACCTCTCTGAGCGACACGCAGCGGGCTATCAAACTTGTGAAGAGCCGCGCGGCGGAATGGGGTGTGGACCCTGACCGAGTCGGGGTGATCGGTTTTTCGGCTGGAGGCGAATTGGCGGCGTTGGCGGCGACTCACGTGAGTGAAGGCAAGGCGGATGCGGCGGACCCGATCGATCGTCTGAGTTCGAAGGTGGGTTTCTTCGGGCTCATGTATCCGGCCATACCGGCTGATATGCCGCTTTCGAAAGATATGCCGCCGGCATTTCTGGTGTGCGGCGAAAACGATCGGCAGAATATCTCGCAGGGTTTGCCCGAACTTTACGTGGCGATGAAGAAGGCCGGCGCTCAGGCGGAGCTGCATGTTTACACGAAAGTGGGGCATGGCTTTGGTGTTCGCGCGACGACTAAGGGACCCGTTGCGCAATGGCCGCAGCGGTTTTACGAGTGGATGGATGCGCGGGGGTTGCTGAAGCGTTGAGGCGTTCGGTGTTTCGGTACCGCTTGCGCCACGTTATAGGCTGGATGGTCGAATGCATTTCCGAATTCTAATCGCGCTGGCCTTCTCGTTATCTTTGGCCGCTCAGAATACAGACTGGCCGGCGTATGGCGGCGGACCTTCGGGAACGCGCTATTCGGGTTTGAAGCAGATCAATGCTTCAAATGTTTCTAAGCTCCAGGTGGCATGGACGTACGACACGGCGGACGGAGCGGGGGATCCGCAGACGCAGCCTATTGTGGTGGAGGGAGTCTTCTATGGGCTCACTCCCAGGCACAAGTTAATTGCGCTGGACGCCGCTTCGGGCAAACTGCTTTGGCAGTTCGATTCCGGTATTGCGGGACGCGGGGCGAACCGGTCGGTTGTTTATTGGTCGGAAGGCGCGGATCGCCGGATCTTCACGACTGTTCAGAGCTTTATCTGCGCGGTGGATGCGCGCACGGGTAAAGGGATCGCGGGGTTCGGCAAGAACGGACGTATCGATCTGCGGGAAGATCTTGGGCGCGACCCGGAGAAACAATCTGTGGCGCTGACATCGCCCGGCGTAGTTTACAAGGATCTGCTGATTACAGGCGGGCGGCTGCCCGAAGCTCTGCCGGCGCCGCCGGGAGATATACGCGCGTACGACGTTCGCACGGGTAAGTTGAGGTGGCAGTTCCACACGGTTCCTCATCCGGGCGAGTTTGGTTATGAAACGTGGCCGAAAGACGCGTGGACTTACACGGGCGGGGCGAACAGCTGGCCGGGCCTGGCGGTGGATACGCAGAGGGGAATTGTGTTCGCGCCAACGGGGTCGGCTGCGAGCGATTTTTATGGGGCGGACCGGTTGGGGGACAATCTTTTCGCCAACAGTTTGCTGGCGCTGAACGCGGAGACTGGCGAGCGCATATGGCATTTTCAGGCGGTGAAGCACGATATTTGGGATCGGGATTTCCCATCCCCGCCTACGCTGGTGCAGGTGAATCGCGAGGGCAGGACAATAGATGCAGTCGCTCAGGCTACAAAGCAGGGCTTCGTTTATTTATTTGAGCGGGCCACGGGAAAGCCTTTGTTCCCGATTGAGACTCGCAAGTATCCCGCAAGCGATGTGCCCGGAGAGACCGCGTCACCGACGCAGCCGCTTCCCGCTAAACCGGCGCCTTTCGCACGGCAAGAATTGAGTGCGGAGATGCTGACGAATCGCACGCCCGAGGCGCACCGATGGGCGGTGGAACAGTTCCGGAATCTGCGGAGCCAGGGACAGTTCCTGCCGTTCACATCCGGTAAAGAGACCGTCATCTTTCCAGGGTTCGACGGCGGGGCGGAGTGGGGCGGGTCGGCTTACGATCCGCAGACGGGGTTGCTGTATATCAACGCGAACGATGTGGCGTGGACATCGAGTTTAGCGGAGAATACGGCGGGCGCATCGGGAAGGCAAACGTATCTGACGAATTGCGCGAACTGCCATGGCGATTCGCTGGCGGGGGCACCTCCGTCAATCCCGTCACTGCTTGATATGGCCCGGAGGCGAACGGAGGAGCAGATTGGGGCGGTGATTCGCGAGGGGGCGGGCCGTATGCCGTCTTTCCCGAATCTGAAGGCGGCGGAGATTACGGCCATCGCAAAGTATCTTCGGAGCCGGGAAAACAAGGAAATCGCGGGGGATGGGCCTTCTCCGACGCGCCCGAGATATCGGTTTACGGGCTATCACAAATTCCTGGATCCGGACGGCTATCCCGCGGTTGCGCCTCCGTGGGGGACGCTGAATGCGATCGATTTGAATACGGGCGAGTATGCGTGGAAGATTCCGCTGGGAGAGTATCCGGAATTGGCGGCGAAGGGCATGAGGAATACGGGGAGCGAGAATTACGGCGGTCCCGTGGTGACGGCGGGCGGTTTGGTGTTCATTGCGGCGACGGATTTCGACAAGAAGTTTCGCGCGTTCGACAAGCTCACTGGAAAGCTGCTGTGGGAGACGGTTTTGCCATTCTCCGGCAACGCGACACCGGTGACGTATGAGGTACACGGACGGCAGTACGTGGCAATTTACGCGACCGGCGGAAAGAGCGGGCGCGGCGGGCAGGCCGGGGGGATCTACGTGGCGTTTGCGCTCCCGATTGAGAGATGACGGAGCAGCAACTCCGTGAAAAGCTAAGGAAAATTTCCGCTCTTTTCGAAGGGGCTACGACTCCGGGCGAGCGGAATGCCGCGGCGGCGGCGATTGAGCGGGTGAAGCTGGCGCTCGGTTCGGCGGTGAAGACGGAGCGTCCGGCCGAGGTTCAGTTCACGTTGCCGGACCGGTGGCAGCGGCGGCTGTTTACGGCGTTGGCGCGGCGTTATGGGCTGGAGCCATATCGGTATAAGCGGCAGCGATATACGACGGTGATGCTGCGGGTTCCACGCGCGTTTTTGAATCAGACGCTTTGGCCCGAGTATTTGCAGCTGCGGGAGGCGCTGGATGTTTATCTGAACGAGGCGACCGAGCGGATAATCCGGGAGGAGGTTTATGGGGACGATGAGGAGGCGGAGGAGCGCGGGGGTTGAGGGTACGGTTGTTTCGAACGAGGGAACCCGCTACACTTAGGGAATCGGGGCGTGGCTCAGCCTGGTAGAGCGCCTGGTTCGGGACCAGGAGGCCGGAGGTTCGAATCCTCTCGCCCCGACCAAATATCTGCAATAGTTTCTTTAGCTTATGGAGGCCTCGGGTTAATCGCCCGAGGCCTTTTTGCTAGTGGCATGCCCAGAAGTATGCCCACCCCGAGCTTTCTCCATAGCCTTACGCACTGTCTCCTCCTGAGGGTGGACGTACCTTT
>Ga0105240_10001857_pt1 | contig 35309 bp, 23 predicted proteins | sample KBSC54metaG_FD_80426 | JGI IMG/M metagenome (GOLD analysis project Ga0105240, IMG submission 80426) | Corn rhizosphere microbial communities from Kellogg Biological Station, Michigan, USA - KBS C5-4 metaG | ecosystem: Host-associated > Plants > Roots > Rhizosphere > Soil | place: Michigan, USA... | reverse complement strand
GGGTTGGCTGGCCGGTGCGTTGTATGTGCTGCCGACCATCTGCACGGCGCTGACGGCCACCACCTGGGGTCGACTGGCGGACCGCTACGGCCGCAAGCTTTCCCTGTTGCGGGCACAGGCCGGTCTGGCCTTGGGGTTCGTGCTTGCCGGCTTCGCACCTAATCTCGCATGGTTCATGCTGGCCCTGATCATCCAGGGTACGTGCGGTGGCTCGCTTGCCGCAGCAAACGCCTATCTCTCCACTCAGTTCAGTGCCGGCCATACACAAACCACATTGGCCCGCGCGCTGGACTGGACGCAGTTCTCGGCGCGGCTGGCGATGGTGACCGCGCCGGCTTTGCTCGGCATTGCCACCGGGTGGGGATTGGCGCAGGAGCTCTATCGATATCTCGCCGTGCTGCCACTGCTGGCATTTGCTGTGACACTGACCTTGCCAACCGACAGCGTCGCGGCATCGACGTCCACATCGCGAAAATCCGCGCTGCCCGGACGCGCGTGGCATGACTGGAGCGGGTTGCTTGCGGTGCAGTTCCTGTTTTATTTCGCCATGGTGGTGACGTTCCCCTACTTCATTCCCTATAGCGAACACCTGGGCGTCGGCCACGACAGCGCCGCTGGCGTGCTCTACAGCCTGCCGCACCTGGTCTACCTTGTCGCACTGCCGTGGTGGCGCGGGTCGGCGCTCGCGCCACAACGTCCCCTGCTTATCGGGCTTTGCCTATTTTCCATCGCCTGCCTTGCGCAGGCATGGATGAGCGAGCCGCTATGGCTGGCGCCTGCTCGCTGCGTTTACGGCGCAGGCATGCTGCTGGCGATCGGCGGATTGAATCGCGCGCTGGGCGCACGCGCTGGCGGCAGCGCCGCCGGGCGCATCTTCGGGCTGTTCGACGCTTGCGGTAAATGGGCCGGTGCCTGCGGCGGCCTGATGGCCGGTGCACTGGTGCAGCGCTTTGGACTATCCACGCCCTTTATCGCCGCCACACTCGCAGGCCTCGCCGCTGCGGGCATGGCCGCCTATGTCTTCCGTCCCCAGAAGAGGCAACTGTATGTCCCCGCTAGCGATGCGTGAACAGTGGCACCGGGCACAAGCCGAATCGCAGGCACTGGCCTGCTGGCTGAACTGCTACCTGCGTGAATTCGCCCTGCCGCGAGAACAGGCAGACCTCGACTACGGCGGCTTCGACCTTCCCGCTGGCCTAAATCACGGTGAAGGACAGGTGCTGCGTATCCGCTTTGCCGACCCGGGATATCTGCTCTGCATACGCGTGAAACGCGTGAGCGTGCTTGGCCGATGCGACTACATCTCGGCACCGTATGTGAAATGCCTTGGCGAGGCGTGGCGCTGCGTCGATGCGGCAGCTGTCGTGCACTTTCTGTTGGAGCGGCTGGCACCCGAATGTGGTTTCAATGCCGAACTTTTCGGCCAGACGCTCAACAGCATCGAGATCGCCAGTCATCTCCTCGCCCTCTCATCGGACGCACCGCTATCCGGCGACGCGCTCCTCGACGCCGAGCAAGGGATGCTGTGGGGCCATGCCTTGCATCCGACACCCAAGAGCCGCGAAGGTCTGCCTGTGGCGACGGTGCTGAAGGCATCGCCCGAAACACGTAGCTCCGTTCCGCTGTACTGGTTTCGCATCGATCCGCGCCTGCTACGCAGCTATGGGCGCGATGTGCGCGCCACGCTGATGCGGGTGGCAGGCAGCGAGCAACTGTATCCGTGTCACCCTTGGGAAGCCGAGCGCCTGCTGTCGCAGCCATTGATGCAGCATGCCATCGAACAGGGCTGGATCGAGCCGCTGGGGTCGATCGGACAGGCGCTTTACCCAACCTCTTCGGTACGCACGATGTACCACCCCGATCTCGATTATTTTCTGAAGCTGTCCATCCACGTCCGCCTTACCAATTGCGTGCGCAAGAATGCCTGGTACGAACTGGAAAGCGCCGTGGTATTGACCGAGCTTCTCGCCCCTTCATGGCAGGACGTGAGATCCAAAGCGCCAGGCTTCGATGTGATGCCGGAGCCCGCGGCCACCACCCTGGATTTCAGCCCGCTGTCGAGCGATGCCGATGCATTGCGTGAAATGACCGAAAGCTTCGGCATGCTCTATCGGGAAAACCTGCCGGCATTGCAACGCATGCACTATCAGCCCCAGGTTGCCGGCGCATTGTTCACCACTGATCGCCATGGCGCCAGCGTCTGTCGCCAACGGGTGGAAAGCCTGGGCGGCCACTATGCGCGCACCGCCGAACATTGGTTCGAAGCCTATGCCTCGCTATTGCTCGACGGCGCATGGCTGGCATTCTTTCAGCACGGCATCATCCTCGAACCGCATCTGCAAAACACCGTCATCGGTTTCGAGCGTGGCATGCCTGCCCGCGTCTGGGTACGCGACCTGGAGGGCACCAAACTCGTCGACAGCTTCTGGCCGCAAGAACTGCTGGGCAAGCTATCGGAGCGCGCTCGTGCTTCCGTGCACTATTCGGCAGCGCTCGGCTGGAAGCGCGTGGCCTATTGCGCGCTGGTCAACAATCTCGCCGAGGCGATCTTCCACCTTGCCGGTAACGATGACGCGCTCGAACAACGCCTGTGGCAATCGATTGCGCATATTGCCGAGCGCTGGCAGCAGCGGCACGGCTATCAGGCGTTGCTGCAAGGCTTGATCGATGGCGATGCACTGCCCAGCAAGAACAACTTGCGCACGCGCCTGTTCAAGCGAGCCGACCGCGACTCCGATTACACCGCCTTGCCCAGCCCCATACTCCCGCACGCGCAGGCACGAGTGGCCGCATGAACACGAGCGATTCGCTGCCACGCGTGCGTGCCGCCATCGACCGGCTACGGGTCGAATCGGACGAACCGGTATGTGCCTATGTCTACGATCTCGACGCACTGCAACGCCATGCGCGCTGGATGCGCGCGGCGCTCCCTGACGGGTGCGAGCTTTATTACGCGGCCAAGGCGAATGCGGAAGCGGATGTACTGAAAACCCTGGCCCCTTGGGTCGATGGTTTCGAAGCCGCCTCCGGTGGCGAATTGCGTTGGTTGAGGCAACACCAGCCAGGCCGGCCACTACTGTTCGGCGGCCCCGGCAAGCTCGATAGCGAACTCGAACTGGCGCTCGACCAACCTGGTTGCACTCTTCACGTGGAAAGCCTGGGCGAACTCCACCGACTGAGCGCCATCGCCGAGCGCCTGGGGCGCGACGCATCGATCTTCCTGCGCATGAATATCGGTGTGCCGGGCATGGGCGATACCCGCTTGATCATGGGTGGCAAGCCCACGCCATTCGGCCTGGACGAAGCCGACCTCCCCGCGGCCCTGGAAGCCTTGCGCAACTGCCCTCGATTGCATCTGGAAGGTTTCCACTTTCACTTGATGTCGCACCAGCGCGATGCCGACATGCAATTGAAGCTGGTGCGCGCCTATCTGGATATCGTGCACCGCTGGCAACGCGAGCACCGGATAGAGGTTCACACCGTGAACGCCGGTGGCGGCTTCGGCGTGGACTACGGCGACCCTGCCCGCTCGTTCGACTGGCTTGGCTTCTGCAGCGGCCTGGAGCGCCTGCTGGGCGAGCGCGAGGAAACTTTGCGCCTGCGTTTCGAACCAGGCCGTTATGTCAGCGTCGCCTGTGGCTGGTACGTCATGGAGGTGCTCGATATCAAACGCAGCCATGGCGAATACTTTGCGGTGGCACGCGGCGGCACGCATCACTTTCGCACGCCGCCCGCACAGGGGCACGATCACCCGTTTGTCGTGTTGCGCGGTACGCAACCTCCGGTGGTGCAGGACATGCGCGTTACCCTGGTTGGACAGCTTTGCACGCCCAAGGACGTACTCGCTCGTCAGCAGCCGATCGCCGCGCTTGCACCCGGCGACTGCCTGGCTTTCCCTTTGGCTGGCGCCTATGCATGGAATATTTCGCACCAGAACTTTCTGATGCATCCGCCGCCGCGGATGGTGTTTTTGGCGGATGGGGGGATGGGTGTGGGGTGATTTTGTGCGGGGTGGTTGCGGCTGAAGGGAACTTTTGAAAGCGTAAAGTCGGCCACCGCGTGGCCTGTCAAGTCGCGCCTTCGGCGCTGTAAAGGGTAAAGGGGAAAAGCCAAAAAGCCGCGAACCACCGCCTGTCGGCTTTCTCCCTTTACCCTTTCCTCTTTACAGGCCACGCGGTGGCCGACTCTCCCCAGCCCCTCTCACCGGTGATTGTTGCTTGCCCGGCTTTTCGAATGCCTTCAGCCAGGCCTCGCTGCCCCGCTGGCCCCAGCCCAGGCCATCCCGCGGGCGATTTGGGCCCAAGCCCCGGCCTGCTAGAATTGGCGTTTCCCCGGCGCCGAATGGCGCCTTGTCGGCTTCAGGAGTAGGCATGTCGCACGAAATCCTCAAAGCGCTCGGTCTGGGCAACGAGCAGTCCGGTACGTACCTCGGCCAGGGCGAGTGGTCAAAGACCACCGACGCCGGCAGCCTGCAGCCGGTGAACCCGGCTACGGGCGAGGTTATCGCCAGCGTCCATGCCTCCAGTGCCGCCGACTACGAAACCATCGTCAAGCGTGCCCAGGAAGCCTTCAAGGTCTGGCGCGTCACCCCGGCCCCGCAGCGCGGCGAAGCCGTGCGCCTGTGCGGTGAAGCCCTGCGTAAGCACAAGGATGCGCTCGGTTCGCTGGTCGCCCTGGAAATGGGCAAGATCAAGCCCGAGGGCGATGGCGAAGTCCAGGAAATGATCGACATCGCCGATTTCGCCGTGGGCCAGAGCCGCATGCTCTACGGCTACACGATGCATTCGGAGCGCCCAGGCCACCGCATGTACGAGCAGTACCAGCCGCTCGGCCTGGTCGGCATCATCAGCGCGTTCAACTTCCCGGTCGCGGTGTGGGCCTGGAACGCGATGCTGGCCGCCATCTGCGGCGATATCTGCATCTGGAAGCCGTCGCCGAAGACGCCGCTGTCGGCTATCGCCACGCTGAAGATCTGCAACGATGCCTTGAAGGCTGCCGGCTATCCGGATCTATTCTTCCTGTTCAACGACGCCGGCACCGACCTGTCGCAGGCCTTTGTCGACGACAAGCGCATCCCGCTGATCAGTTTCACCGGCTCGACCAAGGTCGGCCGCCAGGTCGGCGAGCGCGTCGCCAAGCGCATGGGTCGTTCGCTGCTGGAACTGGGCGGCAACAACGCCATCATCGTGGACGAAACCGCCGACCTGAAACTGGCCATCCCGGCGATCGTGTTCGGTGCCGTCGGTACCGCCGGCCAGCGCTGCACCACTACGCGCCGCCTGTTCGTGCACGAATCGATCATCGACGATGTCACCGAAAAGCTGGTCACGGCCTATAAGCAGGTCGAAGGCAAGATCGGTGATCCGACCCTGGCCACCACCCTGATGGGCCCGCTCAATAGCCAGGACGCGGTCAAGGCATACCTGGCTGCAGTCGAAAAGGCCAAGGCCACCGGTGGCACCGTGCGTACCGGCGGTGCCGCATTGACCGATCGCAAGGGCAACTTCGTGCTGCCGACCATCGTCACCGGCGTCAAGAACGCCGACGAAGTCGTGCAGACCGAAACCTTCGCACCGATTCTCTACGTCATGCCGTTCAAGACACTCGACGAAGCGATCGATCTGCAAAACAGCGTGCCGCAGGGCCTGTCCTCGGCAATCTTCACGCAGAACCTGAAGTCGGCCGAGCAGTACCTGTCGTCGGCCGGTTCGGATTGCGGTATTGCCAACGTCAATATCGGCACCTCGGGTGCGGAAATCGGTGGCGCGTTCGGTGGCGAGAAGGAAACCGGCGGTGGTCGCGAGTCCGGTTCGGATGCATGGAAGGTCTACATGCGCCGCCAGACCAACACCATCAACTATTCGAACTCGTTGCCGTTGGCTCAGGGCATCAAGTTCGATCTTTGAGTCAGCTCTACCAGTTGTCATCCCGGTGCAGGCCGGGATGACAACCAGGAGAGGCCCGGCCTCTCCGTTGAAGTTCTCCCTACGAAAATTCGACGATTCGAGGCCGCATGCCGTCCCAGCCCTCCTCCGCAGCTTTCGATTTTCATGGCTATCGCGTGGTGGTCGCCGGTGGTAGTCGTGGCATCGGTCGCGGAATCGCACTAGCATTTGCACAGGCCGGCGCAGCCGTATCGGTTTGCGCGCGTGGGCAGGCAGCACTCGACGAAACGCACGCCGCCATCGCGGCGACGGGAGCGGTAGCGCATGCAGCGTCTTGCGACCTGGCCGATGCCAAGGCCATCGAAGCCTATGTAGAACAGGCTGCTGCAGCGCTTGGCGGTATCGATGTGCTGATCAACAACGCCAGCGGATACGGTTTCAGCGACGATGACGAAGGTTGGGCCGCAGGGTTCAATGTTGACCTGATGGCCGCCGTGCGCGCATCTCGTCATGCGTTGCCGCACCTGAAGGCCTCCTCGCATGCGAGCATCGTGCATACCTCATCCATTGCCGCTTTTCATCCAGGTGTGCGCGGGCCGGCCTATGCGGCGATCAAGGCGGCGCTCAATCAATACACCACGTCGCAGGCATTGGCGCTGGCATCGGATCGCATTCGCGTCAACGCGGTCGCTCCCGGGTCGATCGAATTTCCCGATGGCTTGTGGGACAGGCGCAAGACGGAGGCACCTGAGCTTTATCGAAACATCCTGGCGAAGATCCCGTTCGGCCGCTACGGCCGCCCGGAGGACATCGCCCATGCCGTGCTGTTTCTCGCCTCGCCCTGGGCCGGATGGATCACTGGCCAGACGCTATGCGTCGACGGCGGCCAATTGCTTACCGGGTAACCCACATGCCTCATCTCAACGCCACCGAACGTTTCAGCGACCGCGTCGAAGACTATGTGCGTTATCGGCCGGACTATCCGCCGGCCCTGCTCGAGTGGTTGCATAAGACGCATGGTGTCACTGCAAGTTGGCAGGTAGCCGACATCGGCGCCGGCACCGGCATTTCCAGCAAGATGTTTCTCGATGCCGGCCACCGTGTGGTCGCCGTCGAGCCAAACGCGGCAATGCGCAGCGCCGCCGAACGTTGGCTGGCCGACTATCCCGGCTTCAATACGACCGATGGCCAGGCCGATGCCAGCAAACTCGACAGCCAAAGCGTCGACCTGATTTCAGTCGCACAGGCTTTTCACTGGTTCGAGCCCGAAGCGACCCGCAACGAGTTCAGGCGCATCCTGCGCCCTGGTCGGCTGGCCGTGATCTACTGGAATTCGCGCCTGCTCGTGGGCACGCCCTTCCGCGAAGGCTACGAGTCGCTGCTGAAGACCTATGGCACGGACTACGTCACCGTCGCCGAACGTTACGCTGACGAAGCATTCATGCGCGAGTGGTTCGGCAACGGCTATCGTGGCACGGCGCATTTCGATCACGGTCAACGCGTCGATTTCGACCAGCTGCGTGGCCGCCTTATGTCTTCGTCCTATGCTCCCAAGCCAGGACATATCAATCACGAACCGATGATGGTTGCCTTGCGGGAGTTGTTCGATGCCTGCGCGGACCACGGCCGCGTCAGTTTCGACTACGACACCCGCGCCTACGTCGGCAGCTTCGAGTAAAGACATGTACGAAAAACTACGCCCCCTGTTGTTCATGCTCGATCCGGAAGCGGCGCATCACCTGACGCTCTACGGCCTGGGGGTGGCGCAGCGAAGCAATCTTGCCCATCTGATCGCCAAGCCGCCGGCAGAGCTGCCGACGACGGCGTTTGGCCTGCGGTTTCCCAACCCTGTCGGCCTTGCCGCCGGCCTGGACAAGAACGCCGATTACCTCGACGCCTTGGGCGCACTCGGTTTTGGCTTTATCGAAGTCGGGACCACCACGCCCCGGCCGCAACCCGGCAACGACAAACCGCGCATGTTCCGGCTGCCCAACCATGAAGCCGTGATCAACCGGCTGGGTTTCAATAACGACGGCGTCGACGCTTTGGTGCGCAACGTGCAACGCTCGAACTATCGTGGCGTGCTCGGCATCAATATCGGCAAGAACAAGGACACGCCGAACGAACGCGCGGTCGACGACTATGTGTTCTGCCTGGAGCGCGTCTACGCGCACGCCAGCTACATCACGGTGAACATCTCCTCACCGAACACGCAGGGCCTGCGCGACCTGCAAGAAGAGGCCACGCTGCGCCGCTTTATCGAAACCCTTCGCGAAACGCAGGAAAAGCTCGGTTCGCAAAGCGGTGCGCGCAAACCCATGCTGTTGAAGATCGCTCCCGACCTTTCCGAGAACGAGCTCGATGCGATCGCCGAAGTGCTGTTGCAGGCGAAGGTCGACGGTGTGATCTGCACCAACACCACGATCGATCGCAGCGCGGTGTCCAGCGATCCGAATGCGGCACAAGCCGGCGGCCTTTCTGGCAAGCCCTTGTTTGCGCGCTCCACCGAAGTGCTGCGCGGTACGCGTCGGCGACTGGGCAACGGTGTCGGCATCATCGGCGTGGGCGGCATCCTCGATGGCGACAACGCGTCGGAAAAAATCGCCGCTGGCGCCAACCTCGTACAGCTCTACTCCGGCCTGGTCTATCGCGGCCCGCATCTGATCGGCGAATGCGTCGAAGAGATTCGCCGCCAGCATGGAGTAACGCATGCAGGCTGAAGTGACCGACATGGGCGGCTATACGCTGACCGAAAACGCCGCACTCCTGGGCCGCAACACCATGCGTGTCGATGCCCGTGCCTCGTTGCTGGCCGATATACACGACGCGGCCAAGCTGCCCGAACTGCTCGACTTCCCGGCGATTCGCCGGCGGCCCCTCCTTGTGCTGGGCGAAGGCAGCAACATGCTTTTCACCGGCGACTTCGACGGTACGGTATTGGCGATGGCCACGCGCGGCGTCCAGTTGGAACACGACGGGGATATCGCACGCATCGCCGTGGCCGCAGGTGAACGTTGGGACGATTTCGTGCGCTGGACCCTGGGCCAGGGTCTCGCCGGGCTTGAAAACCTGATCCTGATTCCTGGCACGGTCGGGGCGGCACCGATCCAGAACATCGGCGCGTATGGCACGGAAGTGGCCGAGTTCATCGAGAGTGTCGAAGCCTGGGATACGCGCGAGCGTCGCGTCGCCATCCTGAGCAAGCAGGACTGTGCCTTCGCTTATCGCGATTCGGTGTTCAAGCGCGAACCCGGGCGCTACATCGTGACCGCCGTGCGTTTCGTATTGCCGCGCCAGCGCGAGCTTCGGCTCGACTATGCCGGCATCCGCGAAGAACTCGCGCGCATGGGCATCGAAAAGCCTGCCCCATTCCATGTTGCCGAAGCGGTCGTGCATCTGCGTTCTCGCAAGCTGCCCGACCCGGCGGTAATCGGCAACGCGGGGAGTTTTTTCAAGAACCCCATCGTCGATTCCCCGGTAGCCGATGCGCTCAAGCAGGCACACCCGGAACTCGCCGCATGGCCTGGCCATGATGGCAAGACCAAGCTTTCGGCCGCCTGGATGATCGAAGCCGCGGGATTCAAAGGGCTGCGCGAAGGCGACGCGGGTATATCGCATCGTCACGCGCTGGTGTTGGTCAACCATGGCAAGGCCAGCGGTAACGAACTGTGGTCGTTGGCGCAGAACGTGGTCGCCGGTGTACACGAGCGTTTTGGTGTCACGCTGGAGCCGGAGCCGATAGTCATCGGGGCACGCTAGGCTTCCCGATCAAAGCGAGCTCGACCTTCACGCTTTTGAAAGCCTGCCCCTGACACGATGGCGCCTTCCTGTGACACAAGGTAAGGAGCCATCGTATGAGCACGGTAAAAGTCGCCGACGTCCTGACCGAGATGCTTGCCCAGGCATCGATCAAACGTATCCATGGCGTCGTCGGTGACAGCCTCAATGGCATTACCGAATCCCTGCGCCAGCGCAAGGACATCGACTGGATCCACTACCGGCATGAAGAAGCGGCCGCCTTTGCGGCCTGCGCCGAGTCGCAACTGACCGGTGAACTTGCGGTCTGCGCGGGTTCCTGCGGGCCGGGCAATCTGCACCTGATCAATGGCCTCTACGACGCCCAGCGTACGCGTACGCCGGTGCTGGCGATCGCCGCGCATATACCGTCCGCAGAAATCGGCGGCGGCTATTTTCAGGAAACCCATCCGCAAAACCTGTTCCAGGAATGCAGCCACTATTGCGAGCTGGTCAGCAGCCCATCGCAGATTCAACGCGTGGTCGGCAATGCGATTCGCGCCGCTGTCGGCCAACGTGGCGTGGCCGTCATTGTGCTTCCGGGCGATGTGGCCCTGTCCGAAGCGGCGGCCGTTTCAAGTGTCCAGGAAGGTCTGCTGCCATCCAGGCCTGTCGTCACACCGACGCCCGAAGATCTCGATCGCCTCGCCGCCCTGCTCGGCAAGGGCCGCAAGGTCACGCTGTTCTGTGGACGTGGCTGTGCGGGCGCACACGATGAAGTCATACGCCTTGCCGAAACCTTGAAGGCGCCGGTGGTGCATGCGCTCGGTGGCAAGGAGCATGTCGAATGGGACAACCCATACGACGTGGGCATGACCGGCCTGATCGGCTTCAGCTCCGGCTATGAGGCGATGATGAGCTGCGACACGTTGCTCATGCTGGGCACGGATTTCCCTTATCGCCAGTTCTTCCCCACCAACGCCAAGATCTGTCAGGTCGACCTGCGAGCGGAAAACCTCGGGCGCCGCTGCAAACTCGATCTGGGTCTTGTCGGTGACGTCAAGGCCACCATCGATGCCCTGCTGCCCCGGCTCAAGGCGAACGCTGACGAAACCCACCTGAAAACCAGCCTCGCCAACTACAAGAAGGCACGCGAAGGCCTGGATGAACTCGCCTCAGGCAAAGGCAGCAGCAAGCCGATCCATCCGCAGCATGTCGCACGCGTGGTCAGCGACCTCGCCGCCGACGATGCCGTATTCACCTGCGACGTCGGTACGCCAACCGTTTGGGCAGCGCGCTATCTGCATATGAATGGCAAGCGCCGCCTGCTCGGCTCGTTCAATCACGGCTCCATGGCCAACGCCATGCCGCAGGCTATCGGCGCACAGACGGCGTATCCCAAGCGGCAAGTCATCAGCCTTTCCGGCGACGGCGGTTTCGCCATGCTGATGGGCGACCTGCTCACGCTGGTGCAGCACAAGCTGCCGGTCAAGATCGTGATCATCAACAACGGCACACTGGGTTTTGTCGAACTGGAAATGAAAGCCTCGGGTTTTCTACCGGTCGGTGTCACCCTCGACAACCCGGATTTCGCCGCAATGGCGCGCGCTGCCGGTATCCATGGCATACGCGTGGAAGACGCCGGTGCGCTGGAAGACGGCGTGCGCGAAGCTTTCGCGCATAAGGGCCCCGCACTGGTGGACGTGGTCACCAACCGCCAGGAGCTTTCGATGCCACCCAAAATTCAGCTGGAGCAGGTCAAGGGATTCAGCCTGTGGGCCTTGCGCACGGTGATGAACGGGCGCGGTGACGAGCTGATTGATCTTGCCAGGACGAATTTGCGCAGGTGATCTTGCCAAAGAGGCGAAATCTGAAAGCCGAAGTGCTGCTCGCCAGGTAAAAGGACTGCCTACCCTGGCTATCGCAACGGATCGCGCGTGAACATCATCCCCTCGGCCATTCGCATTGAGTTTCAGAAGCTGCAAGAGCAACAAAAGCCACTGCGAGTTCGGGAACAAGAAATACAAAGGTTTACCCACCCTATCGATCAGAGCCTGACTGCGATTTACAATCAAATAAAATCGTTGAAAACTCAAAACAAGCAGTACGAGGCAGACGCAGGGTCGTACGAGGCCATAGCCGCCTCGTATGACAGCACTAAAAAAATTTTCAGAGAGCGTATCGCCTACCTTGGCAACGTCGAAGGCAAACCACTGCGTTTGAAGGGCGACCGCATCAAACTGATGGAATACCGCGGATGGAACCTTTTCAAGCGCAGCTCTGAACGCTCCGGGTACGTTGAGCAAGCAAAGGCACTTCACGACCATTACAAACTGCCCATGGGTACCGGTACGGACGCGGCGACAATCCGCGAGCACCTGACCACAGCGCGAAATGTGGCTACCGCGAACCACAAACTGTTCGCGGAGAAATTTCAAACCACGGAAAATGCACTTGCATCATTGCGCAAGCAGCGCACTACGATGAGCGTGGAGCGTCTCAGCATTCTGGATACCGAGCTTCCGACATGGAGAGATGACCAACGGAAACTCGACAATATTGCTCGGCGGCTATCTCAGCTAAGCGACAAGTTGGGCGCACGCCCCGAGTATCCCGTCAAATGGGGAGACTTTGCCGCGATCTGGTCAACCAATGCCGGATGCCGAAGCATTCAACGCTCGCTCAAAGAGAAAACAGCTTACAAAATAAACAACAGGGAGGTCATCAGGGAGCTGAATGCGCGCCACGATTACGATCTGGGCACAAAGCGAGGCCGAGAAAAAACCGATGACATCACATTCGCCTCGTCACAGCTATCCAGCTATCAAACCCTCGATGACCAATGCCAAAAAATTTACCAACGAGCCCTGGCGCCGGTGGAAAATGGCACCGGCATGCCCAAAAGCGCCAGGGCATATCGCGTTTCAAACCTGAGTGCCATCTCATCGGCCCGCATACGCCTCGCCTTGGAAACTCATGGGGCGCTCATCAAACCCAGCGCGTTATTGGCCTGCTCCAAGACAGAGCAAGGGGCGGTGGATTTCGAGAACGGCCTTGGTCAACGTCGCAACACGCTATTTATCATCAAAGGTTGCAGCCAGATGCCAACGGCCGGCGCACTGGTTGTCGCCAGTGAGCAGGAGTCGATCTTTTCGCCCTACGCGCTATTCAAGGTAGAGAACATCGAGAAAAAGAATGGCCGAAGCGTCATCACGCTGGCCGAGCAGCTGACATCGATGAATCACCAGGCGAGAACAGCCGCCTACGAACTCGACCTCTAGCGCCTCGCAGTCACCGCCCTTCTTGCGACCTCCAGGTTCGGCAGGAACACCGTGATCACACCGATCAGCGGCAGGAATGCGCACAGGTGATACACGTAGTCGATGCCACGCGCATCGGCGACGTGGCCCAACACGGCCGCACCGATACCGCCCATGCCGAATGCGAAACCAAAAAACAGCCCAGAGATCATGCCCACGCGCCCAGGGATCAGTTCCTGCGCATAGACCAGGATCGCCGAGAACGCCGAGGCCAGGATCAGGCCGATCACTACGGTCAGCACGCCGGTCCAGAACAGGCTGGCGTACGGCAGCATCATGGTGAATGGGGCCACGCCCAGGATCGACACCCAGATCACCCATTTGCGCCCGATGCGATCGCCTATCGGGCCGCCGATCAGGGAACCGGCCGCCACGGCAAACAGGAACACGAACAAATGCGTCTGCGCGCTCTGCACCGACACGCCGAATTTGTGGATCAGGAAGAAGGTGTAGTAACTGCTGATGCTGGCCAGATAGAAGTACTTGGAAAAGATCAGCAGGCCCAGGATGGTTAGCGATGCCGCGACCTTGCCGCGCGACAGGGTGATCGCCGAAGCATGCCCTGCCCGGCTCTTGCCTCGCACTGCGTGATGGGCGCTGTACCAGCGACTGACCTGGAGCAATACCGCGATGGCAAGCAGGGCCGCCAGGGCAAACCAGGCCACGCTGCCGCGGCCGTGCGGCACGATGATCCAGGCGGCCAGCAGCGGGCCGAGCGAAGAGCCCGCATTGCCACCGACCTGGAACAGGGATTGCGCCAGGCCATGCCGGCCGCCCGAAGCCATGCGCGCCACGCGTGACGACTCAGGATGGAATACGGACGATCCCGTACCGACCAGGGCCGCGGCGATCAGGAGCACCGGGAAGCTCGGCGCCACCGATAACAGCAGCAAGCCGAACAAGGTGAACCCCATGCCGACCGGCAGCGAAAATGGCATCGGCTTGCGATCGGTCACCATGCCGACCAGCGGCTGCAACAAGGAAGCGGTGAGCTGGTAAGTCAGGGTAATCAGGCCGATCTGGCCGAAGCTCAGGTGGAAATCACCTTTGAGAATCGGATAGATCGCCAGGATCAACGACTGGATCATGTCGTTGAGCAGATGCGAAAAGCTGATCGCACCGATGATGCCAAATTCGGTATTCGGCTCGGCATGCTCGGCCGCAGGGGCACTGGGCAGCACGGAAGGCGCCACGGGGCTTAAGGGGGAGTCGACTTGGGCTTGCATGGTGTCAGGACCGCTTGAAGATGAGGAAGGCGCAGTTGCGTCGCCATAGGTCGACACCTTAGAGTCAAGGACGGCGGCCCGCACACGTTATCGGGTCAACAATCGGCGAATTTGGGCCAAACCATGCGCAATGCGCGTATCGACCGCTATGAGGACCTCCCGCGAGAGGTCGTGACCACCGGCAACGACTACGCGGCTCGCTATGTGCTGGCACCGCATTCGCATCGTCGCTGCCAGCTGCTTTACGCGATGACCGGCGTCATGACCGTCATTACCGAGGAAGGCAGCTGGGTGATTCCCCCGCGTCGCGCACTATGGATTCCGTCGGGGATGAAGCACGAAGTCCATATGAGCGGCCCGACGTCCACGCGCAGCGCCTATGTACTTGACGAGGTCGCTCGGGCTACGGGCCTGCCCGCGCATTGCGAGGTGATTGCCGTCTCGCCCCTGCTGCATGAGCTGCTCATCGAGGCCGTGGACCTGCCTGCCCTGTATGAGCTCGACGGTCGCGATGGCATGGTGATGCGCCTGCTGCTGGAAGAAATCAGGCGTATGCCGACGCTTGCGCTCAACACCCCTCTGCCGCGCGAACGACGACTGGCCGCGTTGTGCCGCCATCTGCTCGAGCATCCATCGCAGGAAGTGAAGATCGACGACATGGCGATGAGCGCCGGCATGAGCCGGCGCAATTTCACTCGCCTGTTTCGCGAACAGACCGGCATGAGTTTCGCCGCGTGGCGACAGCAGGCGTGCCTGCTCGCTGCGTTGACACGGCTGGGCAACGGCGAACCGGTAACACAGGTCGCGATGGAGCTCGGCTACAACAGCTCCAGTGCACTGTCGGCGGTGTTCCGTCGCGTACTCGGCACCCCGCCCAGCCGCTTTCTCGCCGGCAACGACCTGTCCGGCGCTGCGTAAGCATGCATCGCGGCATCATACGTCTGTAACACTCCGACGTCCTTAATAGGTTAGTTTTGTCTTTGGACTCGTGTTGTTCGCCCCACGACGACAACCCGACTAACTCGATGGCATCTCAATGAATACTAGCGTCGACAGCCCTACGCCCGCCCCCCTTCCGCGCACCGTCGAGAAGGTGGCGACGGAGCCCGCTGTCGAAACAGTGGTCGCACCCGATCTCAACGATGCCAGCCTGTATATACATCGTGAAATTTCGCAGCTGCAGTTCAATATCCGCGTGCTGGACCAGGCGCTGGACGAAAGCAAGCCGATTCTCGAACGATTGAAGTTCCTGCTGATCTTTTCCACTAACATGGACGAGTTCTTCGAGATCCGCGTGGCGGGCCTGAAAAGCCAGATCGCGTTCGATCATGAAATCGTCGGGCCCGACGGCATCCCGCCGAAGCGTGCCTTGGCCGAGATCAGCGAAATCGCGCACAAGCAGATCGAGCGCCAGTATTCGATCCTCAACGACAGCATCCTGCCCGAGCTCGACAAGCAAGGCATGCGCATCGTGCGCCGCAACCAGTGGACACATAAGCAGAAGCTTTGGGTACGTCGCTATTTCCGCCATGAGGTTGCGCCGCTGGTCACGCCGATCGGCCTCGACCCCACCCACCCGTTTCCGCTGCTGGTCAACAAGAGCCTGAACTTTATCGTGCAACTGGAAGGCGTCGATGCATTCGGCCGCGACTCTGGCCTGGCGATCGTCCCGGCGCCGCGCGTGCTGCCGCGACTGATCCGCCTGCCCGACGACGTATGCGAAGGCGGCGACAACTTCGTGCTGCTGTCGTCGATCATTCATGAGCATGCCGACGAGTTGTTCCCCGGCATGTCGGTATTGGGCTGCTATCAATTTCGTCTCACCCGCAACGCCGACCTCACCATCGATCCGGAAGACGTCGAGGATCTCGCTCGCGCGCTGCGCGGCGAACTCTATTCGCGCCGGTTCGGCGACGCGGTGCGCCTGGAAGTGGCCGACAACTGCCCCAAGAATCTCACCGACTACCTGCTCAAGCAGTTCGGGCTGACCGCAGCCGAAATGTACGAGGTCAATGGGCCGGTCAACCTGGCGCGCCTGTTTGGCCTGGCCAGCAAGACGCTGCGCCCGCAGCTGAACTATCCGCCCTTTACGCCGGCAATCCCCAAGTCGCTGAAGAAGGCCGAGGATCTTTTCCAGGTCATCGCCAAGCAGGACGTGCTGCTACTGCACCCGTATGAATCGTTCGCGCCGGTGGTCGACCTGCTGCATCAGGCCGCCAAGGATCCGAGCGTGCTGGCGATCAAGCAGACGCTCTATCGCAGCGGTGCAACCTCGGAAATCGTCGATGCGCTGGTCGACGCGGCGCGCTCCGGCAAGGAAGTGACTGCGGTAGTCGAGCTGCGCGCGCGCTTCGATGAGGAGTCCAACCTGACGCTGGCTTCGCGCCTGCAGCAGGCGGGTGCCGTGGTGATCTACGGTGTGGTCGGCGTCAAGACGCATGCCAAGCTGATGCTGATCCAGCGCCGTGAAGGCAGCGAACTGGTGCGCTATGCGCACCTGGGCACCGGCAACTATCACACTGGCAATGCCCGTCTTTATACCGACTACAGCTTGCTGACCTCCGACGAGGCCTTGTGCGAAGACGTACACAAGCTCTTCAGCCAGCTCACCGGCATGGGCAAGGTGCAGCACATGAAGAAATTGCTGCATGCGCCGTTTACCCTGAAAAAGACCTTGCTGGAAATGATTGCCACCGAGACGGCGCATGCGGCGGCCGGCCGGCCGGCGCAGATCATTGCCAAGGTCAACGCCATCACCGACCCCAAGATCATCCGCGCGCTTTACAAGGCCAGCATCGCCGGCGTGAAGATCGACTTGATCGTGCGCGGCATGTGCTGCCTGCGCCCGGGCGTACCGGGGGTGTCGCAGAACATTCGCGTGCGCTCGATCGTCGGCCGCTTCCTGGAACATAGCCGCGTGTACTGGTTCGCCAATGGCGGCGAAGAACGTTTCTACCTGGCCAGCGCGGACCTGATGGAGCGCAATCTCGATCGCCGTATCGAAACCGGCTTCCCGATCGAGGGCAAGAAGCTGCAGCAGCGCGTGCGCAAGGAACTCGACCTTTACCTGAGCGACAACTCCAGCGCATGGCAACTGCAGCCGGACGGCCAGTATCAGCACCCGTCGACGACTGGCCAACGCAACGTGCAGACGCAGCTGCTGGAAAAAATCTGCGGCGTCGGGGCGTCCAACGAAGCCTGAGGGTAGACGCGCCGCTTCGGCTACGGCTTGAAGCGGCGCACCCAGGCAACGTAGCGGTCGACAAAACCCTGCAGGACCTTCTGCGTGCTTTCCGCGGAGATCTTGCCTTCGGCGTCAAACAGGCCCTCCTTGAACTGGACAAAGATCTCCGGCTGCGCCAACAACGGGACGTCCAGGTAGGCCAGTACGTTGCGCAGATGCTGCTGGGCCATGGCCGAGCCGGTGGTGGCGATCGATGTCCCCACCACACCGCCCGGCTTGCCGGCGAACGAATTGGTGCCCCACGGCCGTGAACCGATATCCAGCGCGTTCTTGAGCACGCCCGGAATCGAGCGGTTGTACTCGGGCGTGACGAACAACAACGCATCGGCGGCCTCGACCTGCTGCTTCAGGCGCTTGGCGTTGGCCGGGTAGTCATGGTCGAAATCCTGGCTGTAAAGCGGCAGGTCGTCGATGCGGATGTGGTCGAAGGTGAAATCCGCGGGGGCCAACCGCTCGATGGCGCGAGCCAGGCAACGGTTGAACGATTCCTTGCGCAGACTGCCGACAAACACCGCCACTTTCACGTTGCTCATAACCGCCACTCCTCTCAATGCGCCGTACCCCGCCGGTACCGCCCGAAGTCTGGCGTGGCGTGGATTCAGGGCACGTGACGATCGCCACAGGTTAATTTTTGTGAATTACGGCACATTTCTGCCTTGTTAGCCTATGCTGTAGCCAAGATCACCCAACCCCGGCCGGATGCCCTCCGGCGGGCGGCTGGGGATACGTCGACAGGACAAACTGGCGACACAGGGGACAGGGGATGGACGGAGAGTCGGTCGACCAGACCAGACGTCGCCGATGCTGGCGAAAAGTAGCGTGGCTACTGGCCGCGCTCCTTGGGCCTTGTCATGCCGCCGATACCCTGCAGGGCGCCTGGCGCGACGTGCAGGCAGGCGATACTCCGCAAACCGCACTCGCTGCCTACCGGCATGGCGACTTTCATCGCTTCGACCCAAGCCAACTGGAACGCTTGCCGCAGGCCGGGAGCTGGGTTGTCCTGCAAGCCGAGCGCCCCTGGATCGATGTGGAGCGCCAGCTATCGATCTACCCACCAATGATGGGCAGGGTCACGCTGTATGGCGCAAACGGAACATCACAGACCCAAGCGTTGAACGACTTTTCCGCGGCCACGCACGGCCATGGGCGCGTGACGTTGCGGATCGGTGCCGAGGTGCCCGCCTCGCAGCCGCTGTTGTTGAAATTCGAGCCGATATCGACCATCGCAGCCCCCATCAGCTTCGTTCTGCAAGACCGCATCGAATACGAACATGACGACGCGAACTGGCTGGCCTTCGCCAGTGCATGCTTTGCCGTGATGCTGGCGATGGCGTTGATGGCGCTATGTTTCGCCACGCTGCTGCGCGATCCGACGTTTGCCTGGTACGCCGGATACATTCTTTGCTACATGCTGATCCAGGGCGTGCAGACGGGTTATGTATTTCATCCTCTGGAGTGGGATTTCCTTGTCGGTTCGGCCATGACATTGGCGACATTCGCCGTGGCCTTGTCGGTGGCGTTTGCCGCACTTTTCATGGCGCGCTTCTGTGAGTTGCGCCGCTATGCACCCTGGTTGCATCCGCCGGTGATCGCATTGGCGGTGGGCATGCCCCTGATCCTGCTGTTACGCAGCAGCCATATCGACGTGCTGGAGCAAACCGCACAAATTCTCCTCAACCCGTTGCTGATCCTGGGGGCAGTGTTGTTGCTTCTGGCGGCCATCGTCGCCGTGGTACGCGGCTCACGACATGCGTGGTTCTTCCTGCTGGGTTGGACGCCTTTGCTCGTGCTGACCGCACTGTGCAGCAGCCAGATCGGTGGCGCCCTGCCGCATGCCCTGTGGCTCAACGATGCCAGCCTTGGTGCCGGTGCATTCGAGGCGGTCGTCCTTTCCCTGGGCCTGGCCGACCGTGCCCTCAATGTGCGACGCGATCGCGATATGGTTCGTGTGCTTGCCGACAACGATGCACTGACCAATATTCTCAATCGCCGGGCCTGGACCGAAGGCGTGCGGGAAATATTCGCCACGGCGCCAGGACAGCCGCTTGCCCTGCTGTTTCTCGATCTCGATAACTTCAAGACCTTGAACGATAAGCAAGGGCACGCAGCTGGCGATCGTGCGCTGGTGGCCGTAGCAGCTGCGCTCCGCCATGAGCTACGCCCCGCAGATCTGCTGGGGCGTTATGGCGGCGAGGAATTCGTGGCGATGCTGCACGGCATCGATCAGGAACTGGCGATGCAGGTAGCTACGCGGCTGTGTCGACGCGTGCATCGGCTGGAAATCCCGATCGAGGGCAAGGTATCGGTGCTCAGCGTCAGCATCGGCGTGGCCATACGCTCGCCGGGCGATACCGTGGAGTCGATCGTCGAACGCGCCGATCAGGCGATGTATCGAGCGAAGCTCAACGGGCGCAACCAGGTACAGCTCGATCCACGCTTGAACCCCAGCGTGCCCGGTGCCAGGGCCTGCTCAACGAGAGCCCCGGCACGCCGTCAGTCTTAGGCCAGCTCAGCTGCCGCTGCCACCACATCCGATTCGCCCGGCAGCACCAACAGCGCAGCACCCGCCAGCGGCGTATAGGTGTCCTCGCCCACCACACGACGTAGCGGTGTCTTGCCGAAGCCGCCCTCGACAATGGCCGTGATGACGCCCTCGCCTACACCGGCACTGCGGCGCCCTTCGTCGAGCACGATGATTCGCTTGGCATCGCGCGCCTGCTCGGCAATGAATGCGTTGTTCAACGGCGCCAGCCAACGGAGATCGACCACACGTGTCTTCCAGCCGTGCGCGGCTTCGATTTGCCGCGCCGCGCGCAACGCCATCGGCACACCATTGCCAAAGGTGAAGACCACCAGGTCGTTGGCCTCGGCGTTGTAGATGCGGCCTTCGCCCAAACTCATGGCCGAACCCGGTGCGGGGTAGTCGAATTGCCATTGGCCGTCACCGGCTTCGTACAGGTCCTTGGTCATGTACAGGGCGATCGGCTCCAGGAACGCGCAGACACGCCCATCGACCTGCGCCAACGCCGACAGCGTGCGCAGCATGGTTGCCGCATCGTCGCCACGGCTCGGGCAACCGACTACCAGGCCCGGGATATCGCGTAGCGCAGTGATCGAATTGTCGTTATGGAAATGTCCACCGAAGCCTTTCTGATAACCCAGCGAGGCCACGCGCATCAGGATCGGGTTGCGATACTGATCGTTGGAGAAAAACTGCAGGCTGCACGCCTCACCACGAATCTGGTCGCAGGCGTTGTGGAAATACGCCAGATACTGAATCTCCGGAATCGGCAGCATGCCCATGGTCGCAAAGCCCTGCGCCAGGCCAAGGATCATCGTTTCGTCCAGCAGCGTATTGAAGACGCGGCTGTTCTTGAATGCCTTGTGCAGGCCCTTGGTGACGGTATAGACACCACCCTTCTGTGCCACGTCTTCACCGAACAACAGCGACTGCGGATACTTGGCCATCAGATCATGCAATGCCTGGCCGATCTGGATCGCCAGATGACGCGGCGCCTGCTTCTCGGGCAGTTTTTCTTCGCTACCGAAAGCGGCTACGCGGCGATCGGCATAGTCGGTACGCTCGGCCTCGCGCTTCACCGCATCGGCCGTGTACGGCGCCAGCGGCTTCAGCACATCGACCAGGCTGGTCAACTTGGGGCGGCGATCGGCTTCTTCGGCGGCAGCGAAGCAACGCTTGCGCGTGGCTTCGTACAAGGACAGCAGGCTGTCCTTGCTGTAGAGCCCGGACTCCAGTGCGATCGCGGCCGAGCGCAGCAAGGGATCGGTCGATTCTACCGACACCAGTTCTTCGATGCTGCGCCATTCGATTTCGAAATCCGTACCCGCATGACCCATCACGCGGGTGGTTTTCAAATGCAGGAACGTCGGACGGCGAGTGGTACGGCAATGCTCCACCGCGCGCTGCACTTGTGCATAGCCCTCGGCGAGATCCAGGCCGTCGGCAAAGAAGTAATCAAGGTTCGAACGCTGTTGGAAATTGCTGGCCACCCAACCCGTCGGCGTCTTGACCGAAATGCCGATACCGTTGTCTTCGCACACGAACAGGACTGGCGCGGGCAGCTTCTGATACGCCGTCCAGCCGGCCGCATTGAATGCTGTTTGCGCCGTGGCGTGGTTGCTCGACGCGTCACCGAACGAACAGATCGCGATCGAGTCCGAGGGGATCGGCAACGTGTGCCCGATGCGGCGCGCCTGTTCGATCGCCACGGCCGTACCCAGCGCCTTGGGTAGATGCGAAGCGATCGTGGACGTCTGTGGCAACACCCATAACGGCTTGCTGCCCCATACCTTGTGACGGCCACCGGAGGCGGGATCTTCACTGCTCGCGGCAAAGGACAGCGCCGAATCCATCACCGGGTCCATATCCGGCAGCTTGCGGAAACGCTCGGCCATGAAGCCGCCGGAGCGGTAATGCAGGAATGCCGGATCGGTGTGCCGCGTCAGGCGAGCAACCATCGCATTGCCTTCATGGCCGGACGAGCCGATCGTGTAGAACACCTTGTTCTGCACACGCAACACGCGGGCCATGAGGTCCAGGTGCCTCGAAATCAGCTGCGATTCGAGCAGTTCGCGAAAACCCTGCGCATTCAGCTCGCTGCCCGGCAACACCGGTGCATCGTCGTCCGGGGTGTCGCGTACATCGCCCTGCCAGAACTGCACGAACTCGGTGAAATTCTGATCGACGATCTCGGCGCGGTTGAAACCTTTGTGACGAGCGGTAATGGCGAACGGAACAGACATGTCGGTATCCAAGGCTTGAGTTGCGCGATGAGGTCGCGCGAAAACGTATGTTGGGCTAGCTCAAAGCGCGCAGCAAAGCCGCGCGCTGTAAATCTTTGGGGCGTCCGAAACTTTCCAGGATGCGGATCTGCTCGGCAATCCGCGGCACGGGTATCTGCATGCCGCCGAAAGCCGCAAGCTGGGTCTCACCGGCAACTACGGGCACCCATTCCCTTGCGTCTTGCAATTGCAGCCCGCCCATCACTTCGAGCGGCAGCCCCGCAAAACGAAACCGCGCAAAACGCGAACGGAACCGATCGGCGCCAGCCGGCTCGAAGTGCGATTCGCGGCGCGCCTGCCAATGTTCGACCAGACGGCCCGCATCGTCGGCGCTGGTCAGAACGTCGATATCGGCCACCTCCACATCCGCACCGACCAGGCGTGCCGCTGCACTGCCGATAAGCACCCATGAGTCGGCGCAAAGCCGTTGCAGATCGGGCAAGGCCTCTTGCAGGGTTTGCTGCAACGGATCATTCATGCGCGGCGGCGGCGCCATGCCTCGCGCGTCTGCCCCCATATGTCGATCGCCACGTGCTCGTACGGCGCAGGCAGTTGCCCCGGCCCGCGGTTGGTTGAACCCAGGCGGCGCGCCAGCGCCTGCGAGGCACCGTTGTCGCGGTCGATGCTGTGAATGACGTCAGTCCAACCGAGGTGGTCGAAAGCCCAATCGATGCTCGCCGATGCCCCCTCCAACGCGTATCCCTTGCCCCAGGCTTCGCGTGCCAGACCCCAGCCCACTTCGGTACCCGGCCAGCCTTCCGGCTGCCAGGGGCCGAGCCGTCCGATCCATTTACCGGTCGCTTTCTCGATCACCGAAAACATGGCAAAGCCCTGCATCTGCCATGCGCCGGCCATCACCAGAAAGTTGCGCCATGCCGCCGCACGCGGTTGATAGCCGCCGATATAGCGCGCGGCCTCTTCGTCGGCCATGTTGGCTGCCCAGCCATCGAAATCCTCAAGCTTTGGTGGCCTGAGGATCAAACGCTCGGTTTCGATACGGATGCTCTGCCAGTCCACTGCAGCTTCCCTCCCAACACTTGCGCCCCGGCATGACCGGGGCATGCGCTCAGAACGCGTTGATACCGGTCAGTTCGCGGCCAACCACCAGCTGATGCACCGTCTCGGTGCCCTCATAGGTGATGACCGATTCCAGGTTCAAGGCGTGACGAATCGCCGAGTGCTCGGTAGTGATGCCCGCGCCGCCAAGAATGTCGCGGCATTCGCGTGCGATATCGATGGCCATGCGGCAGTTGTTCCACTTGGCCAGCGATACCTGGGTGGGCTGCATCGCACCGGCATCCTTCAGCCGGCCCAACTGCAGCGACAGCAGCTGCGCAGTGGTGATGCGACGGGCCATGTCGGCCATCTTCAACTGGATCGCCTGGTTCGCGGCCAACGGGCGGCCGAACAGGATGCGCTCCTGGGTGTAGTCGCGCACTTCCTGCAGGCAGGCAATGGCGGCACCGATCGGGCCCCAGGTGATGCCATAACGAGCCTGGGTAAGGCAGCCAAGCGGGCCCTTCAAGCCCTTTACGTTGGGCAGGCGAGCACTATCGGGCACGCGCACATTGTCGAAGAACAACGCCGACGTCACCGACGCGCGCAGGCTCATTTTCTTGTGTACTTCCTGTGCAGTGAATCCCTTGGTGTCGGTCGGCACGATGAAGCCCTGGATGCCGTCCTCGGTCTGTGCCCAGACAATCGCGATCTGCGCCAGGTTGCCGTTGGTGATCCACATCTTGGCACCATTGATGACCCAGTCGCCGCCGTCTTTCTTGGCATGGGTCTTCATGTTTGCCGGATCGGAACCACCATGCGGCTCGGTAAGACCGAAACAGCCGATGACTTCGCCCGCGGCCATTCGGGGCAGATAATGCTTCTTCTGCTCTTCGTTGCCATAGGCATAGATGGGGTACATGCACAGCGAGCTCTGCACGGAGGCAAAACTGCGCAAGCCGGAATCGCCGCGCTCAAGCTCCTGGCAAATCAGGCCGTAGCTGACTCCGTTCATGCCCGCGCAACCGTATTCCTCGGGAATCGTGGCGCCGAGAAGGCCCATATTGGCGATTTCGGGAACCAGTTCCTTCGGAAAACGCGCCTGGTCAAAGCAATCGCCGATGATCGGAAGAACTTTCTCGTCGACAAAGCGCGCCACGGTGTCCTGCACCATGCGCTCCTCGTCAGTGAGCATCGAACGGACGTCATACAGGTCGAACGGGTTCAAGCGAGCGGACATGCTTCAGCTTCCGAAAAGGCGATGGACAAGCCCCCTATTCTAGCCGCCCCTCACCCGCCGGTCATGACGCGTAGCAACCCTGGGTCAAATTACTCAAAAACGGGGCGCGGCGCCGCTTTCAGGGGGTTCCCGCCATGAACATTGCTTTGAACCCAGCCGGAGGAAAACGATTGCGGGCACCACGGATCGACCACCACCGCAGGATCGGCTCAGTCCCTGCCAACTGGGAAACAGGTTCCTTTTCAGCCGTGGCCCTCGGTTGTATCACGGCCTGTCGCGACTGAGGTCGCTCCTGCAAGATGGCCACGCCATCGTCCTGCTTGCTAGCTCGGCTTCGAGCGACGAAGTGTCCCGGTGACGCGGCCGGCGTGGCCAGACGCAGCCGCATCGAACGATGATGAAGGCGCACCATTCTCGTCGGCCTCTTGCTGCAACCAATGTCGAAATGCCTGCAGTGATTTTGCTGGTGAAGTGTCGGAGCGCATGACAAACCAGTAGGACTGGTGCCCCTCCACATGGACATCAAGCACCTGAACCAGGGGGCCTTCCTGCAACTCACGTGCAACCATGCGCCAATCGGCGATGGCTATGCCCAGCCCATCCACCGCAGCACGGATGGCCATGTCCGATTGATCGAACTCGTAACCGGCTTCGACGTTGACACCCGTTATTCCCGCTGCTTCCAGCCAACGCACCCAGGTACGCTGCCGCTGGCCATCGGCGGAGACCACGTGCAATAGCGGCACCTGGGAGAAGTCAGGCACGTCATTGCCGCTCGCGCGCAATAGGCTCGGCGAGCAGACGGCAACACTCCGCTCACGCATGAGAAAGGTGCTATCGAGCTCGCTCCATTCCCCATCGCCCCAGCGGATCGCGCAATCGATCGCTCCCGAGCCGGAGAGGCTGTCTTTCGCGAAATGCGTCAGGGTGATATCGATGTTGGGGTGCAAGTCGCGCAGGCGCGAAAGCCTGGGTAAGAGCCAGCGACCTGAAAACGTCGGTGGCGCGTTGACGCGCAGCCGGCTCATGTGCCGCTGGTCTCGAATGTCACGCACCGTGAGTTCGATCTTGTCGAAGGACTGCTTCAACGTGCGCAGCAACAGGCGCCCCGCATCGGTGAGTTGCAGATGATGATGGCGTCGCAGAAGAAGCGACTCTCCCAGTTGAATTTCCAACTGGCGTACCTGCCGGCTGACGGCACTCTGGGTAACGTTCAAAAGCTCCGCTGCCCGCGTGAAATTACCCGTCGTACCGGCCACTTCAAACGCCTTAAGCGAATTGAGCGGTGGCATTTTCCGTTTCAATGCCGGCTCTCCTTGCAAAGTTTTCGATACTTCCATGTCAGCGAAGCTCGAAGGTCTGTCACTACTGCCTTAAGGACGTGTCCTTGTCTCAAAGGCAGCACCCGCTGTGTCACCACAGTTACTTTGGCGGGTATCGATGCGGCTGACGCCGTGTCAACACTGCTCGCACTTTCTCTCGTGCCGCTTCAGATTCGCCCATCGGGCAAAACATCGGCCGCAAAAGCTTGATTGCCTTTGGCATGGGTGCCGCTGGTCGTCGATATCCATAGCCCCGAATCCTTTCATGAGCTGTTCTCGTCACCACGCTACCCGTCTACATCGAGCAACGCGGATCTATCGAAGTCGGGAACAAAACTAGAAGGGTCGACGCCCTGGCGCAACCGATTAAATTGCACATTCAGTCTGAGAAAAATGCGGCCGGCTTGAGACGAGATGCTGCGCCACCGCCAAAAACATGGCTACCTACATGAATCAGAAAGACATTTATCGGCGAGACAGGGCTATCAATTGTTGCTGACGCCATGTGGCACATGGCCTGTCGCAACATGCCTGCGTGCAGACTCGACATTCGCTGGCGAATCATCGAAGAAAATATCCGCGCCGAAGGCGTCGAGGAAAGGTCCTTTATCGCGACCACCCAGAAAAAGCGCCTCATCGATGCGCACGCCCCAGCGCCGCAGCGTCAAGATCACACGTTTGTGCGCGGGTGCCGAACGTGCGGTAACCAGGGCCGTGCGGATAGGCGAGTTCTCGGCAGGAAAAGCCGTCTGCAGACGGTGCAACGCGGTCAGGAAGCCGCGAAACGGGCCTACCGACAGAGGTGTTTCGGCCTGCTCGCGCTCGTTGCGATGAAACGCCTCCAGCCCTTCCTCGCGCGATACACGCTCGCCTTCGTCACCAAAGATGACCGCATCGCCGTCGAATGCGATGCGCAATTGCTCGGTCGCGCGTGGGGGGGCAACCGAAGGAAGAATGGTTGCGGCGGCAACGCCCGCGGCCAGTGCTCGACCGACATCTTCGGCGTTAGCGGAAAGAAAGAGGTCGGCCTTGAACGGTGCGATGTAGTCCGAAGTCGGCGCACCGCTGGTAAACGCCGCGCGGCTGATCTCGAGACCGTAGTGCTGAATGGCATTGAAGATGCGCAAGCCCGTGTCACCCGAGTTGCGCGACAGCAGGATGACCTCGACCGGCGGCAGGTCGCCGGCGAGCTTGTTCAGGCCCAACAACTTCTGCACCAGCGGGAACGCCACGCCTGGCTGCAGAATCTCATTCTCATGCTCGATCTGGAACGCACGATAAGCATCCAGGCCATCGCGCTCGAATAAATCGTGACTGTCGCCAAGATCGAACAGCGCGCGCGAGGAGATTGCCACGACCAGTCGGTTGTCGGCGGCGGCCTTGGGATCGTGAGCGTCGGGAGTGGTGCGTGTCATGGCTGCCAATCTAGCAGACGATGCTGTCGGCGAGTCAGTCCGGCGCGAACTGCTCATCGAGGATACGCTGCTCCAGATTGTGCTCCGGATCAAACAGCAGGCGTACGCCATGTTCGGTTTGCTGTCGTATTTCGACCAGCCTCACATCGCGCACCTCGTGAAAATCCGCAGTCGCACTGACGGGGCGCTTGCCAGGATCGAGCACTCGCAGGCTGACCATGGTCCGGTGCGGCAGGATCGCGCCACGCCAACGGCGTGGGCGGAACGGGCTGATCGGCGTCAGTGCCAGCACATTGCTGTCGAGCGGCAGGATAGGCCCGTGTGCCGACAGATTGTAGGCGGTCGAGCCGGCCGGCGTGGATACCAGGATGCCGTCGCAGACCAGGGTTTCCAGCTTCACCGCGTCGTTCAATTTCACTTCGAGGTGGGCTGCCTGATTGCTCTGACGCAACAGCGATACTTCGTTGAATGCCAGCGCCTGATGCACGTCGCCACCCCCGCAGGTGACGCGCATTTCAAGCGGATACAGCAAAGCAGCGTGCGCGCGCTCGACGCGCTGGCCCAGATCGTCGGTCCGGTGCTTGTTCATCAGGAAACCGACACGACCCAACTTCATGCCGTATACCGGCGCCGCCGTTTCGCGGTAGGTATGAAGCGTGCGCAGCATGAAACCGTCGCCACCCAGGGCAACGATCACGTCGGCCTCGGTGGGTGGCACGTCCTTGTAGCGATCCACGAACTTGCGCCGGGCCTGCTGGGCAACCGTAGTCTCGCTGGCAACAAAGGCAAAACGCATGGGCGGCTAGCCATCCTTGATCGAAGTGCTCAGTTGAGCCCAGATGATGCACAGGTGCAAGACCGGGTTGAACTTGTTGGGGCTTGGAGCTTGAAGAGCCCCCCTCACCCCAGCCCTCTCCCCCGGCAAAGCCAGGGGAGAGGGAGCTGACTGAGGCGGGCTTCAGTATTTCGCGCTTACGCAGCTCGCCCTTCCTCTGGCCGGCCAAAGAGAGAGAGCTAAAACAGCATATTCAAACCTTGCCTCACATTGCCCCCTCTCCCCTAGCTTTGCCGGGGGAGAGGGAGCTGACTGAGGCGGGCTTCAGTATTTCGCGCTTACGCAGCTCGCCCTTCCTCTGGCCGGCCAAAGAGAGAGAGCTAAAACAGCATATTCAAACCTTGCCTCACATTGACCCCTCTCCCCTGGCTTTGCCGGGGGAGAGGGGGGCTTTTCAAGCGATGCGAAGCGAGCCTAGCAACCCAACTCAGCCAAGCGGTACCTGCGCCAGCTGCGCCAGACGACGCACCGCCACCGAAGCGATCGGGTAGTCGGCATTCTGGGTCAGGATTTCCGCCAGCATGTTGCGGGTGTACTTCAGCGTGGCGTCGTCACGGTTGAGCCATGCCTGTACCGGCGACACGTCCTTGCTGCTGCCCGCCAAGGCGAGCACCTGCAAGGCGAGCGCACGATGCTGATGAGTCAGCTCGTCCAGCAGCGAACCGCGCGCCTGAGCATGCCAGTGGCCTTCCACCGGCAGCGCCTCGATCTGATCGCGCAACCATTCCAGGTCCAATGCTTCGCCCAGTTCGTAGAACACCCCGGCAACCTGATCGATCGGCTGACCGCTCTGCTGCGCGACCTCCACGATATCCAGCATCGGGCGCAGCACGGGCAGGCGCGAAAGGCGCAGCGCGAGCTCAGGCGGTAGCCCCAGGCCTTCCCACTTCTCCTGACTCGTGCCGAAGTCTGCGGCGCCCGTAGGGGTCAACACGCCTGGCAAGGCGGCGCTGAGTACGCTCACACCGGCGTGATAGCGCTCGACGTTGGCGGCGATATCCAGCGTGCCACCTGGACGGTTAAGCAGCCAGCGTGTCAGATGGCGCAGCAGCGACCAGATCTGCATGATCGCGTCGATCTGCGTGTCTTCGGCGACCTTGCTGTCCAATGCCTCGATCTGCGCCCACAGGTCACGTGCACCGAGGATTTCACGCGCAGCGGTATAGGCCTTGGCGATCGCCGCCGGCCCCTGCCCCGTGTCCTCCTGCATGCGCATCATGAAGGTGGCGCCCATGCGGTTGATGGTCGAGTTGGTCACCGCGGTAGCGATGATCTCGCGCTTCAGGCGATGGCGCTGCATGTGCGCGGCGTACTTGTCGTGCAGCGGCGCGGGGAAGTAGCGCACCAGCTCCTTGGAGAGGTACGGATCTTCCGGCACATCCGATTCGAGCAACTGCTGATACAGGCGCAGCTTGTCGTACGACAACAACACCGACAGTTCGGGACGGGTCAGGCCCTGCCCACGCGCCTTGCGCTCGGTCAGCTCGCTTTCGCTGGGCAGGTTTTCGACCTGGCGGTCGAGCGTGCCCTCGCCTTCGAGGATGCGGATGAAATGCGCCATCGAACCCAGGCGACGCACCGATTGGTGCTCCATCAGGGTGATGGCCTGGTTCTGGCGATAGTTGTCCCACAGCACCAGGTCGCCGACCTCGTCGGTCATTGACGCCAGCTGCTTGTTACGGCCGTCAACGGTGATCTCGTTGCGCTGCACGGCGTCGTCGAGCAGGATCTTGATGTTCACCTCATGATCGGAGGTGTCCACGCCGGCGGAATTGTCGATGAAGTCGGTATTGAGCAGCACGCCGTGCTGCGCGGCTTCGATACGGCCCTTCTGGGTCAGGCCCAGGTTGCCGCCCTCGCCCACAAGCTTGCAACGCAGTTCGCCACCGTTGACGCGCAGTGCGTTGTTGGCGCGGTCGCCCACGTCGCCATGCGTTTCGCTGGAAGCCTTTACATAGGTACCGATACCGCCATTCCACAACAGGTCGACCGGCGCCTTCAGGATGGCGCTCAACAGATCGGTCGGCGCCATCTGCGTGACCTCGGCCTTGAGGCCCAGGGCCGCGCGTACTTCCGGTGAAATCGGAATCGACTTGAGCGTGCGCGAATACACGCCGCCGCCAGCCGAAATCAGTGACTTGTTGTAATCGTCCCAGCTCGAGCGCGGCAGCTTGAACATGCGCTCACGCTCGGCGAAGGAACGTGCCGTATCGGGATTCGGATCGAGGAATACATGGCGATGGTCGAACGCGGCCAGCAGGCGAATGTGCTTGGACAACAGCATGCCGTTGCCGAACACGTCGCCCGACATGTCACCGATGCCGACGCAAGTGAAATCCTGGCTCTGGCTGTCGCGGCCCATCGCACGGAAATGGCGTTTGACCGATTCCCAGGCGCCACGCGCGGTGATGCCCATGCCCTTGTGGTCGTAACCGTTCGAACCGCCCGATGCGAACGCGTCGCCCAGCCAGAAACCGTGTTCCACCGAGATTGCGTTGGCGATATCGGAGAACGTCGCCGTGCCCTTATCGGCAGCCACCACCAGGTACGGATCGTCTTGGTCATGGCGCACGACGTCATGCGGCGGCACGACCTTGCCTTCGACCAGGTTGTCGGTAATGTCGAGCAGGCCGCTGATGAACATGCGGTAGCAGGCGATACCCTCGGCCAGTTGCGCATCGCGATCGCCATTGACCGGCGGACGCTTGACGAAGAAGCCGCCCTTCGAGCCGACCGGCACGATCACGGTGTTCTTCACCATCTGCGCCTTCACCAGGCCCAGCACTTCGGTACGGAAATCTTCGCGACGATCGGACCAGCGCAAGCCACCGCGCGCCACTGCACCGAAGCGCAGGTGGATACCTTCCACGCGCGGCGCACTGACGAAGATCTCGCGGTACGGCACCGGCTTGGGCAGGTCCGGCACGCGACGCGAATCGAACTTGTAGCTGATGTAGCCGCGATGCGCGCCGTCCCATTGCTGGAAGAAGCTGGTGCGCAAGGTGGCGCGAATGAGCGCCATGAAACTGCGCAGGATGCGGTCTTCATCAAGGCTGGAAACGGTTTCCAGCAACGTGCTGACGGCTTCCTCGAGCACGGCAATCTGCTCGGCGCGCGGGCGGGCCATGGCGCCGATCATGCTGTCGATCAGCGCCGGCTGGGCAGCGCGAATCGATTCGGGGATCAGCGCATGCATCTCGACCGTGAAATTGCTGCCGGCGGCCTTCAGCTCGTCCACCGTCAATTGCTCGCGACGCGGATCGAACTTGGCAAGGAACAGCTCGACCAGCAAGCCGGCAATCGCCGGATAGCGATTGAGCGCGTCCTCCATGTACGACTGCGAGAATGCCACGCCGGTCTGCAGCAGGTACTTGCAGTAACCGCGCAGCATGGCGATCTGGCGCCAGTTCAACTTGGCGCCCAGCACCAGGCGGTTGAAGCCATCGTTTTCGGCGTTACCGCGCCAGATCTGCTCGAACGCATCTTCGAACAGGCTGCCGACCTGCTCCACGCCAAAGGCAAGGTTGCCAACCGGCTGCACTTCGAAGTCCTGGATGTACAGCGTGGTGTCGCCCATCGGCAAGTCGTACAGGTGCTCGGTGAGCACGCGCAGGCCGAGGTTTTCCAACTGCGGCAGGATTTCCGACAGCGGCAGGTCAGAGCCGCTGCGGTAAACCTTGAAACGCAAGGCTTCGGGGCGATGCTCCGGGTGGTAGAACGACATCCGTATGGCATCGTCGCCCTTGAGCTGCGACAGCTGATACACATCCTCGGCGGCCACGCTGGGCGAAACATCTTCCACATAGCCGGCCGGCAGGGCCTTGCCGTAGCGATTGGCGAGCACGACACCATCGTGTTCGCCACGATCGCGAATCAGCATGTCGCGCAGTTCGTCGTGCCAGTTGCGCACGATCACGGCGATCTGCTGCTCGAGCTGCTGGGCATCGTACACGGCGTGATCGCCGATCCTCGGACGCACCACGACGTGAAGGCGGGCCAGTGCAGCCTCGCCCATCAGCACTGCCGAATCGACCGTCTCGCCGTGCAGCGCGTCGCGCAGCAGGTTTTCCACTCGCTCACGCACCGCGGTGTTGAAGCGGTCGCGAGGTATGTAGACGATGCAGGTAAAGAAGCGGCCATAGCGGTCGCGGCGAACGAACAGGCGCGTGCGTGCGCGCTGGCGCAATTCGAGGATGCCACTGGAGGTGGCGTTGAGCTCATCCTCGCTGCTCTGGAACAGCTCGTCGCGGGGCAGCGTCTCGAGGATGTGGCGCAGCGACTTGCCGGAATACGAATCGCGCTTCAGGCCCGAGCGCACCAGCACCGTCTCGACCTTCTGGCGCACCATCGGCACGTCCTGCGGGCGCGCCATATAGGCATTGGACGAGAACAGGCCGAGGAAACGCTGCTCGGCGACCGGGCGGCCGTTGTCGTCGAACTTCAGCACACCCACGTAATCCATATAGCCAGGGCGATGCACGACCGAGCGCGCATTGGTCTTGGTCAGGATGATCGCGTCGGTCGAACCGGACTGCGGCAGTTCGCTGGCCACCAGGGTGCGCAGCGAACGCGGCGCGATCGAGCGCTCGCGCTTGTGCAGGATGCCCAGGCCCGAGCCATCGACGGCGCACAGCACCTGCTCGCCATCGGCCTGCTTCACTTCGTACTCGCGATAGCCGAGGAAGGTGAAGTTGTCGTCGGCCAGCCAGTGCAGGAATTCCGTGCCCTCCTGGATCGCGGCAGCGTCCAGCGGCAGCTTGCGTTGCGGCAGTTCCGCAGCGATCGCCAGTGCCTTGTCGCGCATCGTCGCCCAGTCGCGGACAGCATCGCGTACGTCGTCGAGCGCGCCCTCAAGCTGGGCCTGTAGCTGGGCCAGTTCGGTGTCGCTCGCCACCCGGTCGATCTCGAAATGCATCACCGACTCGAAGGTATCGCCCTCGTCGCCCAGGCGTTGCAACTTGCCTGCGGCGTCGCGCGTCACCTTGATCACCGGATGGATCACGACATGAATGGGCCACTGCGATACGTTCATGGTCACGGTATCGACCAGGAACGGCATGTCGTCGGTCACCACCTGCACCAGGCTGCGGCCGGCAAAGCCCGTTTCCGGATTGACGACGCGCACCGAGGCGCGCCCCGGCTGGCGTTGCTGCATGAATTGGATCAGGCCGGAGACCAGCCCGGCCCACTCGCTGCTCGAGTGCAGGTCAAGGTCGGTGGTGGCAATCCGCGCGAAGAACGCGTCGATAAAAAATTGCGCCTCTTCCAGGCGCGTCGTTGAAAATCCATTCTTCTTGAGTTCTTCAAGTACGACGGTCTGGATCAGACGGTCGCCGGACGCACGCATCGCATTCATGGCATCTACTGTTCAGTGGAGACGAAAAAAGCCGGAAAAGAATACGCCCCGCAAGAAAGCGAATCCACAGTGATGCGTGCTGTACTGCATCAATGTTGTGGCTTCATGCAGGTAGATTTGTCCATGTATGCGACGGGGGCATGACATAAAACGAGGACGCGCAAAGCGCGGAACGCATGAGCGTGACCGTAGGCTTTCGTGGTCACGAATGCAAAATAACGAGGGGCAACATCGGCGTAACTCGTCCAGACGCTTACGCACGACACCCAATTTGCGTCAGAATCCGTCTCACACTCTGGTGGGCCGAATCTTGGCCGTACCCTTCCCCAGCCCGGAAGCCGCGGATGCTTGCTGCAATCGGTACGCAGAAAAACCGCGTCGCCCCCCCGTTTGGGGCTAGACCTCGATCCGTGGCAAATTATAAACTGTACGGTGTAGTGTACTACCCGGTCACTTTGAAGCTAACAAATCGAACGGCTCGATGTCGGGCGCCAGCACAACCGCTCACCCGACCATCGGCACTGGGAAATGTGTTGCGCCGCAGTAAGCTGTCCGGTTTAAACGTCGCCCCGCGAGGGGTCGCGCCCCATTTCGTTTACGCAATAAGAATGGAGTCCCCATGAAGTCCACGTCACTGCGCACACCCGTGCTGTGCCTGAGCCTGCTTGCGCTGGCTGCCTGCGGCAAGAAGGATCAGGCCCCGCCACAGGCGCCGCCGCCGGAAGTTGGGGTCATCAAGGCGCAGCCCCAGACGGCGCCGCTGGCCAAGGACCTGGTCGGCCGGTTGTCTTCGTTCCGCACCGCCGACGTACGCGCCCGCGTGCCTGGCGTGCTGCTCAAGCGCACCTACGTCGAGGGTTCGGACGTCAAGGAAGGCCAGGTCATGTTCCTGATCGACCCGGCTCCCCTGAAGGCCGCGCTGGCCAACGCCCAGGGCAATCTGGCCCAGCAGCAGGCGACCTACACGAACAACAAGATCGCCGCCCAGCGCGCCCGCGACCTGGCTCCCAAGGGCTATGTGTCCCGTTCGGACCTGGACAACGCCGAGGCCGCCGAGCGCAACTCGGCTGCGGCCGTGCAGGCTGCCCGCGCCAGTGTCGAAACGGCCAAGATCAACCTCAGCTATGCCAGCGTCACCGCGCCGATCTCCGGCCGCTCCGGCCAGCAGCAGGTCACCGAAGGTGCGCTGGTTGGCCAGAGCGATACCACGCTGCTGACCACGATCGACCAGATCGACAAGCTCTATGTGAACTTCACCCTCAGCGCCACTGATCTGGACCAGTTGCGCGCTGCGCAGACCAAGGGTGCCGTCACGCTGGCCGACCAGGACAAGACCACCGTGCAGGTCACCCTGCCCGACGGCAGCCGTTACCAGCCGGACGCCACGCTGGACTTCTCGTCCACGGCGGTGAACCCGACCACGGGCGCGATCAACATGCGCGCACAGCTGCAGAACGCCGACAAGCGGCTGCTGCCGGGTCAGTACGTGACCCTGACGGCCAACCTTGGCGAGCTGCACAACGTGTTCCTGATTCCGCAACAGGCCGTGCTGCGTGACACCTCCGGCGCCTACTCCCTGGTCATCGGCAAGGACGACAAGGTCGTACGCAAGAATGTCGTCACCGATCGCAACAGCGGCAGCAACTGGATCGTGACCGGCGGCCTGGACGCTGGCGATCAGGTGATCGTCTCTGGCGTGCAGGCAGTACAACCGGGTGCCCCGGCCAAGGCAACGCCCTGGGATCCGAACCAGCCTAAGACGCAAGCCCCGGGCGCCCAGCCTGCGGCTGCAAAGCAGTAAGGAGCCCGCGTCATGCCGAGTTTTTTCATTGACCGCCCAATTTTTGCCTGGGTGGTCGCGATCCTCATCACACTTGTCGGCGTCATTTCGGTGATGAACATGGGTGTGGAGTCCTATCCCAACATCGCGCC
>Ga0105240_10001855_pt1 | contig 35347 bp, 28 predicted proteins | sample KBSC54metaG_FD_80426 | JGI IMG/M metagenome (GOLD analysis project Ga0105240, IMG submission 80426) | Corn rhizosphere microbial communities from Kellogg Biological Station, Michigan, USA - KBS C5-4 metaG | ecosystem: Host-associated > Plants > Roots > Rhizosphere > Soil | place: Michigan, USA... | reverse complement strand
TTTACAACATGGGTCTTGCGTCTTTGATCGTGGCTCCCCAAAAGGAATAGCCGCGGCTGAGCGAGTAGGCGTCTTCTTCTACGGCGAGGGCGAGATCGACGCGGGCGCCGGGCTGAAATTCGGCGGCGCGGGCGGCGAAATTCCATGCCTTCACCATGAGCGTTCGTCCGTTTTGGCGGATGGGAATTCGGAGGTGCTTCTCTTTCATAACTACGGGCGGGCCGCAGACTTCGGCTCCCATTACGGCGAACACCGGCGAGGGATTTCCGAATCCGAAGGGAGCCAGCGCAAATAACTCTGTCGCGCTCCGGTCATTGAGTTCGGGCAATTCCAGCTTGGCATCAATGTCGATGGTCGGCCGGAAGTCCGCGGCGCTGAGCAATGTGGCCGCGTGGGCGTTGAGACGCCGGCGAAACTCCTCGACCCGATTAGCCGGCATGGTTAAACCTGCTGCCTGACGGTGGCCTCCGAATTTGGTGAACAATTCCGGCATGCTCTCCATCGCGTCGAGCAGATGAAACGATCGGATGCTTCGACCAGAGCCGTGCGCTTCCCCGGTCTCCTCGTCTTCACTCAGCACGAAGGCCGGGCGGCAAAAGCGTTCCACGAGCCGGCTGGCCACAATTCCCACGACGCCGCGGTGCCAACCCTTTCCGGAGAAAATGAGGGCGCATTGCTCGCCGGTCACCGGAACACGATCGCACTCGAGCAGAATGCTTTCAACGATGTCACGCTCTGTATCCTGGCGCTCACGATTTCGCTCGTGCAGCAGCGCCGCGAGCTCCGTGGCGACCTGCTCGTCGGTAGTGAGGAACAGACGGATCACGTCCTCCGCGCTGGCCATGCGGCCGGAGGCGTTGATTCGCGGGGCGATCTGGAACGCTACCTGACCGGCAGACGGGCGGTCGCCGTCGTTGAAACCCGCTACGCGCAGCAGCGCGCGCAATCCGGGATTGCGGACGGTGTGGAATCCTTCGAGTCCGAGCTTCACGATCACGCGGTTCTCGCCGGTGAGTGGAACGACGTCGGCCACGGTGGCGAGTGCGACGATTTTCAGGAGCGATTCCGTCATGCGCCGGATCCTGTCTGAGGGCCATTCGAGCTTCCGCAAAAGAGCCTGCACCAGCTTGAACGTAACGCCAGCGCCGCAGAGATTCTTATCCGGATAGCCGCAGTCGCGCCGGCTAGGATTCACTATGGCAACGGCCGGAGGCAATTCCGTTTCCGGCAGATGGTGATCGGTGACGATCACGTCAATTCCGATACCACGCGCATGCTCGACAACGGCGTTCGCGCGAATTCCGGTGTCGACGCTAATAACCAGACTTACTCCTGAGGCCGCGGCGCGATCGATCACCTCCGGACGCATCCCGTAGCCGTCGATGACGCGATGTGGAACATGAAAATCTACGTTCGCCCCGACGGTATCGAGGATTTTTTTGAGGACGACGATTGATGTAGTGCCGTCGACGTCATAATCGCCATAGAGCAGAATCTTTTCTTTGCGTGCAATGGCGACGCAGAGGCGTTCCACGGCACGATCCATGTCCTTTAGGAGGAACGGATCGTGAAGGTGGTCGAGATGAGGAGCGAGAAACGCACGCGCCGCTTCTGGATCCCGATAGCCCCGCTGCCAGAGGACTCGATCGGCCAGTGAACCGCGGGCATCAGCGTTAGGCAAATCACCCGGCATTAGCCAGTACGCAGGCTGACGCGCCGCGCTAATTCTTGGAGTAGTAGCCACCCAGTGGATCTTCGTCTTCGCCGCCGCCCGGCTCTCCGTTCACAGTCAGTTCATCGAGAATCTGATTTAATTCACGATACCAGTCGGCCTGAATCTCGAAAAGATAAACTCTGCCGTCATAATCGAACGACAACTCGAGGGCGCACGTGAATCCTTCGTAAACGCCAAGTTCGCGCAGCTTCTGCTCGTAGGTGCGCCGATCCTCGTACTCGAGACCCGTGGCCTCGAGCTCCTCCAATGCTTCGTCGATAATCTCAGCGCTGAAATCACGATGATGCAGGACGATCAACCTCACGTCCAGCCGCTTGGCCACGTGGAGGAACTGCTTGTAATCGGGGTACCGCGAAGTATCCCACTCGACGAACGCCTCCTCTTCTGCATTGCGCGAAAAGCCGTGGAAGGTGAAGAAGCCATTTTCCTGTAAGTAGGCTTCGATCTCGGTCTTCAGGGTGTCCAAATTTACTTTCATCGGCGTTTCGCCATGATCAATATCTCATGTTGCGACGCCAAATCGCGCGCCGCTGGAGTGACGATGGTTTTCGGACCGATGTAGATTTTCTGAGATTTGTTGATCGCATTGCGGACGTCGTATTCACAGACGAAATCGACGATCGCAACAGACAGGTCCGGTATTTCCGGCTGAGGCGGAGGAATTGCGGCGGGTGCGGCCGGAGGAACGACGGCCGGGGTTGCCGTCCGCTTGGAGCTCAGGAAACGATCCACTACTTCGGCGACCGCGGGCGTACTCATCTTTTCGGAAGGCGTGGGCGTCATTGGAATGCCGCGCTGTGCCAGATAGCGCTCCACTGCCGAGATGATAGTTTGTTTGTCCACGTCTTGCGATCCTCCACTTATGGGCGCTCTTGCCGGCCCCAGCCGCGCCGCGGGCATGTCAAATGCCTCCTCAGGCTTTCTCACTTCGTAAGCCAGCCGCTTGATATTTATCAGATTTAGCGGGCCGATGTTGTCACCGGTGATGTTGCCGGCGGCGGCGCCGCACCCGAGCGTCATGGCCGGAAAAAGATTCGTGGTGATACCGGTCGAACCTTGTGGGGTGGGGGTGTTGCAGAGAATTCGCATAGCCGGCATTCGCACGGCGAATTCACGAATCTTCGTGTCGTCTTTCGAGTAAATCGCGCAGGTATGGCCAAGTCCTCCGAACCGGAGGATTGCCTCTGCAGTGTCGAGTGCGGCGGGGAAATCTTTGACGAAAAAAAGAGACAGCACAGGCGATAACTTTTCGGCCGACAATGGATACTGCTTGCCGACTCCGCCTACCTCCGCAGCGAGCACGCGTATATCCTGGGGGACTTGGAAGCCGGCCATTTGCGCAATCTTCGGCGCAGGTTGACCGACGCAGTCCGCGTTCACGGTGAATTGCGGGGTGAGGAGCAGCTTGCCTAGCGCGTCGCCTTGTTTGGCGTCACAGAGATAAGCCTTGTTCGTCTTCAGCGCCGCAAGAACCGATTCCCGGAGGGATTCTTCGGCGACAATCGCTTGCTCGCTCGAACACAGCGTACCGTAATCGAACGATTTTCCCGCGACAACTTTTGCCACGGCGTCGTTCACGTCCGCTGACTTCTCGATTACTACCGGCACATTGCCTGGTCCTACTCCGAAGGCGGGTTTGCCACTCGAGTACGCGGCCTTCACGATGCCGCTGCCACCGGTGGAGAGAATGGCGGCTGTGCGGCGATGGCGCATGAGTTCGTTGGTTGTTTCGACAGTCGAATTGAAAATGCAGCCGACAATCCCGGCAGGCGCGCCGGCTTCCAGAGCCGCCTGGGCCAACAGCGTGGCGGTCTCGCATGAGCACCGCTTGGCGCGAGGATGAGGACTCAACACGATCCCGTTGCCTGACTTCAGGCAAATCAGAATCTTGTAAATTGCTGTGGATGTCGGATTGGTGGTCGGCAGAATTGCGGCGATGACTCCCATGGGCACACCGATCTCAACGACCTTGAGTTCAGAATCGTCACGCAGGACGCCGACGGTCTTCATGCCGTGCATCCGCTTAGGAAGCAGTTCGGCGGCGAGCAGATTTTTTGCGAGCTTGTCGCGAGCATTGCCGTAACCGGTCTCTTCCGCTGCCATCTCGGCCAGACGTTGCGAATGCTCCCGCGCGGTGGCCGCGACGTGATCGACTACGCGGTCAATCTGTCCCTGGCTGAACGTGCTGTATTTCTGCCACGCTGCATAGGCCTGTTGTACTTTTGTACGGACCTCCTGCAGTGCGACCAGATCTTGATCTTGGAGCATCGGGATGTTTCAAGCGACGAGGTTCTTGAGAGACCCGCGCACCTTAGCCGATAGAGCCGCCGCTCTTCTTGTTGGCGCCCGGAAGCACCTTTTCGACGTCTGCGTGCGGCGCCGGGATCACGTGGACGGCCACCAATTCCCCTACGCGACGAGCCGCGGCAGCTCCTGCATCCGTGGCTGCTTTAACCGCGCCGACATCGCCGCGAACCGTTACGGTAACGAATCCGGCGCCGATATATTCCTTGGCCTGCACGGTCACCTTCGCCGCCTTCACCATGGCGTCGGCGGCTTCGATAGCGCCGATCAACCCCTTGGTTTCAATCATGCCGAGGGCTTCCATACATCCTCCTGAAAACCGCTCCCTATGGGTGCAGCTTTGTTGAAACTTAAAGGTAACACACGCCCGGTTATTCTACCTGAACGTCGCGCTTGGGATACACGGCGTCGGGATATACGGCCACCAGGCTCTCGTTTCCATCCTTGTCGATCGCCTTGACGCCGAAGACGCAATCATCGATCGACACATTCGGAAGAGTGAATTCCGTGACATTCCCGACGTAGATTTCGCGCTCCCAAGTGGGTGACGTTGTGGAGCGGCTGACGATTGCGTAGCCTGCGAGGTCCGCTTCCGGATTGTCGTTGGTCCACTTCAATACCGCATCGTACTTCGATTTTCCTCGCGCGATATTGGGAGTTCTCTTGCCCTTGTTCGGTCCGGTGAGAATCTCGCGGGTAACGATAGGAGGTTTCGGGGCGAGAGCCAGGCTGGCCAAGGCCGCTCCGTTCACCCTTGTCACGCGTGCCGCGTAAGGCACCGACGTATTGGCGAAGGTGTCGGTGGCGGTATGCTGATTGGCATAATTCTCCGCTGCCGATGTGATGCGAACGGCGGCGAATCCATGGTCGATAAAGCCCTGTTGATCGCCGCCACGGCTGAACCGGTCAGGCCGGAAGATTAGATCTACGCTCATCGATGGAATGTACCGCTCGGCGGCGGTCCGGATGTACCGAGCAAGTTCTCGCGACGGTGAATCCCTCTGGTCCGGAGAGAATACGCGCACACGGCTACTTTCGCTGCGGCCATTGCCGGAAGTCTCGCTGCCGATGATATCGTTGTTCAATACTGCCTCGATTTTCCGCTTTTGTTTTTCTGCCTTCACGGCAAAGGGGATGCTACCGATCTCGCCGTACTCTTCACCCGCAAAGGCGACGAACACGATGGTCTTGTCGAACTCATAGTGGCTCATGATTCGGGCCAGTTCCATTACGGCTGCCGTGCCGCTGCCGTCGTCGGTTACACCCGGCGCTACGGCCGCGACTGTCTTTTCGTCGTCGTATTCCATGCGCTCACCTGGGGGCAGACCTTCCGGAGGGATAGGCTTTTTAGTGACGATGTTCAGGGAATCGTAGTGACCGGAGATGAGGACTTGGGTTTCCTTGTCCGTCTTACCCGGCAGCACTGCTACTACATTGACTACTTCAACATCGCGAAACACCCGGGTCTGCTTTTTGACTTTGTAGGTGTCGTAGCAGACCTCGAGTTTCGGACTGTAGCCGCGGAATTGATCGTAAATCCATGTACGCGCCGCTCCGATACCTTTCTTAGGATCGTCAGTAGCGGAAAAGACGTTGCGGGTACCGAAGCCTTCGAGGGTCTTTAGGATCTCGGCGATTCGATCTTCCGAGACTTCGTCCACGATCTTTTTTACTTCAAGGTTCAATGCGCGTTGCTGGGCTCTTGTGGCGGGGCTGATGCAAACTGCAAGCAGAATACCGGACAAAAAAGTCTTGCGCATGGACGAAACCACCTCTGACGAAACGACCTCGTGATTTCATCCAAGATAGCAGAATCAATCGGGCCGCTCCGTTAATGCGGCACCCTCGTTAGTAAATGTGTCGAGTTGAATCCCGAGCGCCTCGACGTCCCCAAACGCGGCGAGTTCGAATACAGTCCAGGAGACGGGTAGCGGAAGCAGCATGGTCCGGCTCCCGTTCGCGACTTCATATCGCAGCCGTTCAGCGAACATCTTCGTCATTTCCACGCGGACGGCTGATGTTGGGGTCTGACGATCGAGTAAAGCCACGAACGCAGGTCCCCGCCATCGAAACAACTCATCGTTATTGGCGAGTTGTTGCGCGACATGCTGGCTGACAAGCAAAAGCGCCTGGTTTCCCGCAGCATTGCCGAATCGCTTGTTGATCATGTCGAGGCGGTCGAGCCGCACCACAGCAATATGGCTGGCAGTTCCCCTGACCATCGCCACCTCTGCGCTTTCTTCGGCCTTTCCCCAGCTCCCCAGTCCGGTTATCGGGTCTAAATCGGTTGTGCATCGAGGAGCGCCCGACTCGGGGCCCCGGTTCGCCAGTGTACGCTCTACTTTTTCCAGGATTTCGCTCGAACGGGCCTTCTGTTTATCAGCTTCCGTCCGAATTGTTTTCAGGCAGGTCGCCATTTCGGTCTTCAACAGTCGTATGTCTTCGACCTTGGAGGCGACGTCGAGTTGTGCCTCGATCGAATGAAGACTCTTCGCCGATGTCTCGCTGCCCTTAGCCAGTTCGAGCAGCGTCTGCGTCATCATAGCCATAATCGATTGCACTTCTTTACGGCGCGCGATCAGCGTGCGTTCCACCCGGCGATTGTAGTTTTCCATGTCCCGCACGGCCTCTCCGCCAAGCGCCAGGAGTTCGCCTGCATCTGTCGATTCTTCGATGTTTGCGCGTACCCTGCGAATGTCTGACTGGAATGTCGCCAGCTCGGCGCGGTCGTAATCGACTGCATGAAGAGCCGTCCCTTCCAGCAGCAGGGCGGCCACGCGAAGCAGCGAACTGGATAAGTCAGGCAGCTGCTCCCCGAGTATGTACTTTGTGAGTGAAACCATGGTTTCCGTTCGGACATAGCGTGTCCTGTGAGACATATCGGAAGGAAACGCGTGAAATTGATGGCGTTTTTGTTGAGATTTCCGCCTGGCGGGATGGCGCTAACGACGCGACGGCAAACCAGCTACCCGAACCGACTTCGCCAAACCCGCGGACCTAAGGAACCGGATCAGCATCCAAGTCATATCAAGCTCATACCAAGCCAAACCGTGGCGCGCTGACGTGGGATGCGCATGATGGTTGTTGTGCCATCCTTCACCGAAGGTGACCAGCGCTACCCACCACGTATTCCGCGAATCGTCACGGGTTTCGAACCGGCGGCGGCCCCAAAAGTGAGTTGCCGAGTTCACCAGCCAAGTTGCGTGATGACCGGCGACGACGCGGAAGAAAAGACCCCACAGCAGGAACGGCAAACCGCCCAAAACGAGCAGGAGAATACCCGACATGGCGATTGGAATCCAGAAATATCTGTCGATCCAGACCATGAACGGATCCCGCATCAGGTCCGGCGCATACCGGGCGGCGGCCGCCTCGTCACAGTGATTCGCGTCACCCACGAGCATCCAGATAATATGCGCCCATAGCTTGCCATCGCGCGGCGTGTGCGGGTCGCCGTCATGATCGGAGAACTGATGATGGACCCGGTGCGTCGCCACCCATGCGATTGGCCCTCCCTCCAGCGCCAGGGTTGCACAGACGGTAAGGAAACGCTCGATGGGCTTGGAAGTCCGGTAGGAACGATGCGTCAGCAGACGATGATATCCCATGCCGATGCCAAAACTGAGTGCGATCCAGTAGAGAAACAGCGCCGTGAAAACCGCCGGCCACGTGAAGAAAAAGAACGCGGCAATAGCGCCGGAATGAAATATGCCGAAGGCGATGACGGTCCGCCAGTTGACTCCATTTCGCTTAACAGGCGGAGGGGTCTCAGAAGTTATTACTGTTGCTGCTTGCTCAGTATTCACGGGAACTACTACTAGCTTACTAGCGATATCGGAAGCCCCCTGTAATAGTTAGGTAATTTCATATTTCAGGATCGAGATCTTCGTCGTTTTCGTTCTCCTGTGGAAGCGTATGCGCGATTTTCGGTTGATTCATCGTTTGCATCAATTCCTGAATTTCTTCCGGGCGCATGGGGACGCCTATCAGCGAACCAATGCCCAGGGCAATGCACAGCAACACTGTCCTGCATGTATGCCGGATCGACATTTCTCTTCCTCCAGTGGTTTGCAGACGCGGAAAGCGGCTACAAAACGGGAGGCGGGCGGGGAGAAACAATGCTGAGAAAGGGAGACGCCGGGACAGCGGTGTTTTCTGCCTCATCCCTCTGCGGGTTGAGGACTATTATCGCGGAAAAGACCCACGCTGGGACAACCGCGGCACAGAACAGGCCGAATGCTCCTGGGATTGCGGCGGCGGTCAGGAGCAGCAGCGCGAGCAACACAAACAGCGCGAATTGCCGTGCCGAGGGTGTTGTCCGCATACCTTTGATGGTACATTACAGGGCGTACAATCGTCGCATAAATCCTATGACGGCCGGCATAGTCTATCGCAATCGGTTTTTCTACGAGACGGTGATGCTGGTCCTCTACGGGCCGCACTATCTGGAACGCTCCCGGACGATCGCTTCATTGATTCCGCCCGGTAGCAGCGTAGTGGACCTCTGTTGCGGGCCGGGCACGCTGTACCACAGGTATCTGCGGCAAAACGATGTGGCCTATACGGGGCTCGATATGAACCGCAGGTTCATCGAGGGCGTCCGCCGCGCAGGCGCCTCCGGAATCGTTTGCGATGTTGCCGCGTCGACCACGTTTCCCAAGGCTGATTACGTCGTGATGCAGGCAAGCCTCTACCACTTTCTGCCCGATCCGGGTCCAATCGTCAATAGGATGATGGAGGCTGCGCGCCGGCAAGTGCTGATCGCCGAACCAATTCGCAATCTGTCCGATAGTTCCATCCCGGTGGTGGCTTCGGCCGCGAGGCGCATGACCAACCCAGGTACCGGCCCGCAGGAGAGACATTTTACCGAGCAAACGCTGGACGCGTTCTTCGATTCGTATAGCCGCCGCGGGTGCGTGAGTGAGGCGTACAGGATCGCGGGCGGCCGGGAGAAATTGTACCTGCTGAAACCCGCGAGCCGCAGTTCCTAAGCTCTTCCCACTCGCGCCATGCCGCTCACTGCTCTTGCCGGGCGGAACGCCTCCACCACGCGAACAACCTCGGCCTGCTCGCCTTCCGAGAGACTGGTGAAGAATGGCAGGCGAAGCAAGCGCCCGGAAATGTCCTCGGCAACCGGGCAATCCCCAGGACGCGCGCCGAATGACCGAGCCATGGGAGACAGATGTAGGGGCTGATAGTGAAAGGTCGCCGCGATGTTGTTGCGGTTTAGTCGCTGGAGCAATCCTTCGAGAACTTTTGCCGACGGTAGGAGCATATGAAACATGGAGTAAGCGGGCTCACATCCGGGAGGAACGTAGGGAAGTTTTGCGCCGCTCTCCACCGCCCAAGCGGATAACTCGTGATTGTAATAATCCCAGACGCGGCGTCTGCGTGACAACGTGTCTGAGCAAGACTCCAGTTGGGCATACAGGAACGCAGCCAGGAGGTCGGACGGTACGTAGCTCGAACCGACATCGACCCAGGTGTATTTGTCCACTTCTCCGCGTGCGAATTTGCGGCGGTTTGTGCCCTTCTCCCGAAGTATTTCGGCACGATTGTTAAATAGCGGGTCGTTGAGGCATACGGCGCCGCCTTCTCCGCAAACGAAGCTCTTCGTCTGGTGAAAACTGAGGCAGCCGATCGAGCCGATCGTTCCCAGAAAGCGGCCCCGATACTTGCCGTACAGGCCAAGCGCGTTGTCCTCGATAACCGGAATGTTGTACCGGGCGGCGATCTTCAGAATGGCCTCCATCTCGCATGGAATTCCGGCGTAGTGGACAACCACGATGGCTTTTGTGGCGGGTGTAATTAACGGCTCGAGGCGTGTTTCGTCCAAGTTCAGCGTGTCGGGCCGTACGTCGGCAAAAACCGGCGTCGCGCCCCGGACAACGAAGGCATTTGCGGTCGATGGGAAGGTGAACGACGGCACGATCACTTCGTCGCCACTCCGGATGTTCAACAAGAAGGCCGCCATTTCCAACGCCTGCGTGCACGAGGTTGCCAGAAGAACCTTCGACGCGCCCAGTTGCCGTTCGAGCAGAGCTTCGCAGCGCCTCGTAAACGGCCCATCTCCAGAGATCTTTCCGCATTCCAACGCCTGCTCCATGTAACGAATCTCGTTACCGGCAAGATCAAGTCTGTAAAGTGGAATCGCTTTCAGTTGGCTCATTCCTGATGGACCTCGAGAGATGAACTTTGATGAATAGATCGCGAGCGGATCAGCTGCGGGGAATTCCCGGAATGCAAAGTCGAACGGACCACGTAGTCAGGCCGGCGAAGAGCGGCGAAGTGCATGCGGGCCAAATATTCGCCAAGGATGCCCAGGAAGACCATCTGGACTCCAGAGAAAATAGCCAACACTGCAGCAAGCGGACGCCAGTCGAATGCCAATCCCGCGCTTCCCTTCGAGACGAGTAAAATGTAGGCGAAACCGGCACAGCCCGCGGCCGCCAGGGGCAGCCCGGTGACGGTGGCCAAGTGAAGGGGCCGGCTGCTGAACCCGGTTAGCAAGTTCAGAAAGTGAACCATGAGACGCCGCAGGGAGTAGTTGGACCGCCCTTCGTACCGGATGTCCTGGCGGACGTAGACCCTGCTGAAACGGGACGTGCTCCAACTGAGGAGCGCATCCAGGGAAAAGCGGGATCCAAGGACGGGAGGGAACGCGTCCCGCAGATCCGTCCAGAACGCGCGAAAATCACCTGCATCTCGAGCGATTGCGTGGCCGGAGAACTTCGACAGAATCGCCTTTGCGAGAACCGCGGACCAATTGCGTAGCCTAGTGTGCTTACGCTCCTCAGGTGCGCCATACACGACGTCGTACCCTTCGGACAGGCGCTCCAGAAGCCGGGGAATTTCTTCCGGAGGATTCTGAAGGTCGTCGTCCATGGTGACCACGACGTTGCCCTTTGCGGTGCGGACTCCGCAGAGTTGGGCGTTCTGCTGTCCGTAGTTTCGCATCAGATCGATGGCGACCAGCGACGGATATCGGGAAGCTAGATTCTCAATGACGCGCCAAGTCCGATCGCGGCTGCCGTCGTTTACGATAATGACCTCGGCTGGCACACCGATCGTTCCAAGAACGGCGAACAGACGCTGCGCCAGATCGGGTAGAGACGCCTCGCTATTGTAAGCGGGGATAACAACGGAGATGGAATGCACATTCGGCACTAGGATCAGCCTGCCCGTCGCCTATAGATGTCCGTTTGGAGGTTATCGTAACACGAGGAAGTAAATTTTGTTGCGGCGATCTGGAGCGTTTTGAGTGGGGAGAGTGTTCGTGATTGATTCGGGCTTTGGCTTCAATGGCTTAACCGTAATCGTAACGTGTTCTACACCTTTCCAGTGCCGGTCAAAAAACATCCAGAAGTTACATGACTATTGGGCTATCACCGCCGGCGATCAATATTCCCCGCTTTTTTAAGGGCGGCTTCAATTGTCGCGAGCGGCAACAGCAAAGACAACGGCGCGTCCTGCAGCGGCACAGCGCCGTAACTGGCGTACCATCCCGCTACTCTTTCGCTCTTGGCGTCGATGACAAGCATGACTCCGCCAACCTCCGTCGCGGCCAACAGGCATCGTCTACCCGCCGCCAGCAGAAGCTGTCCGCCAATTCCCTGGCCTTGCGACCGGCGATCCACAGCCAGGCGCGCCAAGCGGAACCCCGGCACTTCATGAAGTGCCAGGCCTCGCCGTATGATCTCCGGCGTCCGGGCATAGTTAACCGAGGCGGGGCTGAGGCTGTAAAAGCCGAGAACAGTGTCGTTGCCGGCATCGTCAATCGCAAGGAACGTTTTCGCGCCGCCCAGTTCATGACTTTTGCGGGCGTAACGACGTAAGAATTCATCCAGCGCTTCCTCGCCGCAGTCGAACGCCTCGCGATCATGTTTTTTGTTGATCGGCTCTTCGTGCCATGCCACCACGATTATGGCCGCTTTGACAAAGCCCGGGCGGCTACCAGCAGTTTTGCGTTCGGGGGAGGCGGATTTTCCAGCAGATCGAGAACTCGCAAACTATCCCTTGCGGAAAGCTTCACATGATCCGCCTCCTCCACCACGGCCTTCGCGGCAATCAAGGCGTGACGAAGGACAAAATCCGTCAGATCGGTATGGTTCAATGCCACTGCCCGCAAGAGCAGCGCTTTTTCCTCAGCCCGAATTCGCAAGGACAGCCGGCTGTTGTCTTCAACCGCTAGTCTCGGCATGGCAGTCTCCTTTACTACGTACGCATTCAAATAGTACATTAGGAGCGGGCGAGAGTCAAGATAGCGCTATGTGCACTTCTTCATCGGCCTGAGCGAAAAGAGCAGGTCAACATATCCGGTCGCGCCAATATCGGCCGGGAAACCGTCGGTGATACCACCGTCTTTATGGAGGGTGTACGCGAAGTAGCCGCGCCGCTGAAACCAATCGAGAAGGTCGGCGGGCCGAAACCCGAGAGCTTCCATCGCTTCGGGCATGTACTCAAGCACCACACGGCACTCCGGATTCTGCGCGAGCGTCTGCTCCGCGCCCTGGCAGACTGCCTGCTCGTAACCCTGGACGTCGATCTTGATGAAACACACTGGTGTGGCAGCTTGCTGCCGATCTAGAAACGCATCAATGCTTACAAGTGGAACCGTAATGCAGCTCTCCGCCGGCTGGCCACCGCCAGCGGCAATGCGGTGATCACCATGGTGCCGGGGGTTCAACTGGAGGCGAATTTCGCCTTCTGCGGCGCCCACAGCAGCCTGGATTGGGACGACCCGAGCTAGCTTCCGCGTTCGGATGACATGCTCCAGCAAAGATATGTTGAAGGGCTCCGGTTCAAAGGCGAAGACAGACCGGCCGGGATCGAGAACACGCGAAAAAAGCGCCGAACAATATCCGATGTTGGCGCCGGCGTCGATGATGTGGCCGCCCCGGAACAGTTCCGGCCGCTTCTCAACAAGCCCGGCAAAGGGATCTTCCAAATGCTTCTTGTACCGGAAATAGGCCGCGATGAAAAGCGATCTGCCCAGGCGCGTGTCGAGCAATCCGCGTTGCCTGGCGAACGCATAAGCGGCCGTGAAGAGAGAGATGCTTTGCATGAAAGAATCAGACGAACTTGATGCGGCGCATGGCTGTGAGAACCATGCGTAACAGGATCACTCCGTGGCGCCACCGCTGGATGTTCGTTTCGCCGTACTTGCGCTCACCGTAACGAACGGGGACGTCAACGATTTTCAGGTTGAGTTTCGCGGCGCCGAAGATCAGATCGAAATCGCCGAAGGGGTCGAAATCGCCGAAATAGGCCCGGTTGGCGGCGATCTGCGCGTAGTTGTCCCGGCTGAACACTTTGGTGCTGCAGAGTGTGTCCTTGATGCGCTGTCCCAGCAGCCAACTGAAGGCGAAGCTGAAAAAGCGATTGCCAATGTGATTGAAGAAACGCATGGCGCGGTCCTCCATCGGATATACCAGGCGGACGCCGTTGGCGAATTCGGCCGTGCCGTTGCGCACGATCTCATAAAAGCGTGGCAGATCTTCCGGCGGAACGGTCAAGTCGGCATCGAGAATCATCAGAATGCCGCCGGTGGCTTCGCGAAATCCGGTGCGCACCGCATCGCCCTTGCCTTTGCCCGGCTGCTTGAAGAGCTTCACGTCCAAATGCGGGTACCTGGGCATTTCACGTTCGATCGCTCCCCAGGTATCGTCCTGTGAACCACCTTCCACGAAGATCAGCTCCGTACCGCCACCCATCCGCGGGACCCGTTCGAAAATGGCCGGAACATTTCCTTCCTCATTGCGAGCGGCAACAATCACACTCACCACCGGTTCCGGTCCGTTCGGGACGCCGGGCTTAGGGCGGGAAACGAAAAAGTAGGTCATGGCAAACAACCGGAACGGCCACAGTTTCACCAGGTAGCGATTCAGGAGAGCTGCCAACAACGGAACATAGACGGGGCAAAGAATATCGGTGGTGGTGCGGATGGTATCGAATCCGGACAGGTAGAGAAGATTCTCGATATCGTCCCCGGTGAACCAGTTTTGGGCTGGCTGCGGCCGCGCGACACCCAGAACTTCGGCGATTTTCCGTGGGATCTCCCACACTCTGCTGTAACTGTTGATGAGAACCCGCGTGCCCGGATGGCAGTGACGGAGAACGCTGGCCAGCACCTTTTGCACGTCCCACAAATCGCCCACCAGGTCGGAAAGAATGATGTAGTCGAAAGTTTCGCCTAGATCCACGCAATGAACGTCGCCTTCGTGGAAATGAACCTGCGGGAAGCGATTGCGTCCGTGCGCGATCATCTTTGCCGAGAAGTCTACTCCGACGCCGTAAGCGGGACGAAGCGCCGCCAGCAGGTCGCCCTGACCGCACCCGAGTTCGAGAACCCGCATGCCTTCGGGCACCAAAAAGCGATAAGAGGACGTAAGCCGATGCAAGTAATAGTGGCGGATTCCTTTCCAGCGTTCCGGAAGATCGTCTGAGAAATCGTCCCAATATCGACGGCGGCTGTTGGTATATTCAGCTTGGCTCAATGCTTTGGTTTGCGCAGTATTTGTTAGTATGCCACAAGGGGTATTAAACAAGTCCGGCAACGCGGCCGGCAAATTGCGTTATGGCCCGTTCTAAAGTTCGCAAGAAAACAGCTCCTGCCGATAAACCCGCTCCCCCAGCATCCCCCGCACCGTCGCCTGCCGTATCTCCGGCATTGCTCGAGCCGGCTCGTCCAACACCATTCGCGGACGCCGAAGCCTGGGTACGAGCCCACTTGGATTGGTTCGTCTGGGCGATTGTGCTGGCAGGATTCTGGTTGCGCTTTCACCTCGCCGGCGAGAGCTATTTGAACTCCGATGAAACTCAGATCATGACGCCTCCCTTCGAGCACGGCTTGGTCGCCGTTTACAAAGCGGGGCTGGTCTTTCCCTACGGTCCATTCAATAATTTCCTTCTGTATTTCATGACATTTTTCGGCGGTTCCGAACAATATTTCCGGATGATCGCGGTCGTGCCGGGTGCGTTGATGGCCTTCGTAGGCTATCGGTGGGCCGCTTATCTTTTCGGCCCGGCCACGGGCGTGGCAACGGCATGTATCTTGAGTTTTTCGCCGTCCATGGTGAATATTTCAGCAGAAGTCCGGCATTACATGATGCATACCTTCCTGCTGGTGTGCGCAATGTACTGTCTGGAGAGGGCTTTTGGAGAACAGTCGCTGAAATGGATGCGTTTGTTCGGCGCGAGCCTCCTTTTGGCCCTGCTGACGATGTACATGTCGATCTGGGCCACCGCGGCGATCGGCGTCTACGCTCTTTTGCGCATCCTCCATCGGGAACTGCCGCGCCGGCTGGTACTGGAGTGGCTGATGATTCAAATGGCGGCACTCCTCATTTGCGCTGCCGCTTATGCGACTCACCTGTACAAGCTTCGTGGCAGCGGAGCTGAAGCATTTGCCCGCGATGGATGGCTTCGCGGATCGTACTATCATCCGGAATCGCAGCACCTGTCCAATTTTCTAATTACGTCCATCAAGGCTCTGTTCGTATATCTGTTTGGTAACAGCCCTCTCGGCATCTGGATGATATATGTCTTTGCCGCCGGGATCGTGCTGATCCTTTGGGCGAGGGGCAGGCGGCTTTCTGTCCTTTCCTTCGTCTTGCCAGTAATGGCTACATGCGCGGCCGCGATCCTGGGTCTTTATCCCTTCGGCGGAAGCCGGCACGACGCGTTCCTCATCGCCTTTGTAGCCGTGCCGGTGGCTGTGGCGATATCTTTCGTTGCGGGGCGAAAAGTGATCGTCGTACTGCTGGCGGCGATGATCCTGGCGCCGTACTGGCAGAGCGCCGGGCAGATGAATTATCTGGAAGTTGAACCAAAGTTCAGAAAACTTGAGCAGATGAGCAGCGCGCTCCACTATCTCGCCAACATAACTCCGCGACCCAAAGTTTTGCTTGTGGACGAAGAAGGCGCTGAGTTAGTGAAGTACTATGTCTGCCACGCGAAGATGGAAGAGGTCGGGGGCCCGACTCCCGACCTCCGCATATATAGCTGCGGAGACTACAAAGTGCTGTTGGTAAAACAGTGGTCGGTGGACGCATCGATTCTTGCCGGAGTGCTGGAAGGGGCGCGTCCGATGGCGCCGAATGAGTTTCCTGATCCGGTGTGGGTCTTTTCGGTCTCCGACCGTACGCGAATCACCGGCAATAAAGTGGGCGAGAACGCGGGCCAGTTCGGGAGACTCCTTGTGACCCGCGTCTCGCCGCCGAATTAGCAGGCTGTACCGTTTGTCACAATCCGGCCACTTTGCTTCAGGCCAGGGGGTATTGCGAAGGAACGGAGGGTACTCATACCCGGATCACCGGCAATGTATCGTGCGCGAGCGGAGGCCAGTTCGGGAGGGTCTTTGTGACCCGCGTCTCGCCACCAAATTAGCTGGCTGCACTGGTCACAATCCTGCTTGCTTCACTTCGGTGCCGGGATATGGGGAAAGCCGCGGTGGGTACTGGTCTACCTCGAAGAGCCAAACCTTCCGACCGGAATAATACTTCATCAACTCACGGTTTCTTTTGGCGTCGAGTTCCCGGGCCCAAACCACCTGCGACGCGTCTATATCGGCGTCGTTATAAAGCCAGCCAAAATGAAAGCTGTGCTCCGGTTTGTAACGAATGAGCACGAGATGCTTGCCTCCAGCCTCCTTGAGTTGCCGCATCGCATCGCTCCGAACTGTCTTTTTCTGCCCAATTGCCGGGCTTAGCAACTCGGCTGCAGTGGTGCACAGCAGCAGAAGAAGGATTGAGCGGAACACGAAGACGCCGACCGGTCTGCCCTTCCACTCAAACAGGCGGAGATACCGCAAACCCTGCACTACGATTAGCAGAAATATGGCGAGAACGGGCGCGGCATAGTGAGGGAAAAAGAATGGATAGAAGCCGATGCCGATGAGGACGAAAATCGCGGAAAGAACGAGTGGGCGCAGCCTGCGCCGTCGCCAGACCAGAGGCAGGCAGAGGAGGGGCAAAGTCAGGGCGGGGGCAAAATAAAATTCCCAAAGCGTATTTAGCTTGTCGCCCGTAACGCTGGCCAAACGGGAGAAGGGCCACCGTGTCATATACGCGTTGCGCTGCCACAGGAAATTATCGCGGAGATCCTTGTACTGCCTTAAGCCCGGAGGTTCCGCCAAGGGAGGTTGGAAGTAAAACGGTGTGGGGGTCCCGTAAAGCTTTTGATTGAGTTTGTAAGGCATCAACAGCGCGTCCCCGGTGACGCGCCAGTTGTAATAGAGCATAAAGGCAAAGCCTATCGCGACCACACCGCAAATCGGCAGAACGACCTGGCGGAAGCGTTGCGAAGCCGGAATAGTTTTTTCCCGGAACAGCCAGACGATGAGGATCAACACCACGGGAATGCTCAACAGAAACCCTTCGTACGGCCGTGTATTTGCCAGGAGCAGGAGACCTACGGCGAACAAAATGCTATCGCGAAGCTGCGCCTGCCGCTTGATGCGGGGCAAGGCGCCAAGGACCAGCGCGCCGCCCATGGCCGCCACGGCCCCGCCCCAATAGCTATTCATCCAGTAACTGGAGATTGCAATGCGGAAAGCGGCAATCAGTGCGCCCAGCAAGGCCCATTTCGGCGGGAGCCAGCCCCCGAGCATCCAATAGAGAGCCATGCACATCAGCCCGGCGCTGAGCCAGACTCCGACCCAGGCTGGAAGACCGAAGGCCTCCGCAGCGCCCATAAACATTGGCTCCGCTATCGGATATTTCGCCGTATAAGTGGGTTCAAAAAAGATGTAGTGAGTGACAAAGTGCGGCCACATCGCGGGGGTGGGATTCGTCAATCGGCCCATCGAGAAAGTGTCGGCGATGAGCAGGTATCCAAACTCATCGTGGATCTTCGGCTGGGGTATCGGATGGATCGGAAGCACTGCCAAACGGATCAGCATGGGCAGGAGCGCTACCACGGCCAGTGCCCGAGCCTTGTTTGCGGCAAGCCGTGACCAGCCCTTTTCCACCGCGTGGAACGTTCCCCGGCCTACTCCAGGAATGAGAAACCCGAGCGCCACGCAGAACAGCACTGTGGCGATACTCCACTGTACGCCGAGCTCCACCAGAGGGTTTGTCTGAGAAACATTGAGACCTACAGGAGCATTCGGGTCTAGAGCATTCGCCACCGGTTCAGGAGCAATGACTTGCTCAGGTGTGGGGGCCTGTTCAGGGACGCCTGCCAGCCATGATTTCAGCGAATTGACCTGCCGGTCATTGGGAGCGAGTTTCAGAACCCTGCGAAAGTCCGCCGCGGCTTCTGGGAGCCGGCCTTTCCGCATATTGATGAGCCCACGTTCCTTTAGCGCCGGAATATCGTTGGGGTTCAGATTCAATTCCTGCGAAAACATTGTCATGGCTTCCGCCACCAATCCCTGGCCGGCGAGCAAATGACCCAGCGAATAGTGAATGCCTGTGCGGCCCGGGTCTAGCCGTATCGCCTCGCGGTAATGTTGTATGGCCTCGTCTATCCGCCCTTTGGAAACCATTTCCAATGCCAGATTGCGGTGCATGGGTTCATTACCGCCCGTCGCTTTCAGCGCCTGGGTGTAGAGGCTGATGCTGTCCTTCCACGTCTCCGTTTGCAGCCAGGACTTACAGCCCATTGCGCAAACTAGGAAGGCCGCCACAGCGATAACGATCGCTTGTTTGATATGGAAGCGCCGGACGCATTCCGCTGCGGTCCACACGAGCGCTACGTAAATACCGACCAACGGCAAATAGGTAAACCGGTCGGCGACTGATTGGCCCCCAACCTGAAAAATTCCGCTGACGGGGAGAAGCACAAGCAGGAACCAGAGCCATCCCCATAGCAGGTGCGGAAATCGTTTGGCGAGCGAGACGGCGCCCAGTGTCAGCAGCGTGAGTGCAAGGGCGGCGGCAGTCGTCTGCTCAACCGACGGTATCGTGTACTGGTAGAAAACGCCCAGAGGATGAGGCCACAAAAACTTCAACAGATATTGGGCGTAAGCGGCGAGCGCGCCCGAAATCCGGACTTGTATCGGCAATTCGGAAGTTGTTGCCATGGCGCCGGTGTTGCCAGCAATGGTCAAAAGCCCGATCACCGCCGAAATGGCGAAGAGAGGCGCCTTTCCCCGGATCAGCCGTGGCAGGGAAGATACTCGGCGCAACCGATGCAACGGCCACCAATCGAGCAGGAGGAGAACCCCTGGGATCACCACAGCCGCCGGCTTCGACATGCACGCCAAAATAAACGCAACGATCACCAGGATGTATCTGGAGACTTTTGGTTTTTCGACGTACCACACGTAGGCCCACATGGTGAGAATGCCGAAGAGCGCTGAAAGCAATGTATTGCGCTCGGTCACCCACGCCACAGACTCCACCGTTAAAGGATGAATCGAAAACAGGATCGCCACGGCGGCGCTACGCCAAAGGAAACCGGTGAGGCGCAAGAGAAGGAGAAACAACAGCACCGCATTGGCTCCATGGATGAGCAAATTGGTGAAGTGATGCCCACCGGCGTTGAGGCCAAATAGTTGGCAATCCAAAATATGTGATAGATACGTGAGAGGCTGCCAATAGAACAGGTTGTAGTCGGTGAACGCCCATCGAATGCCCTCCATCGTGAAGCCCGATTTGATGTTGGGGTTGTTATAGACGGAGTAGGGATCGTCGAAGCTGATGAAATCGAAGCCCAGGAGCCGGAAAAAGACCAAAGAAATGATCAGTAGCAGCCCGATAGAAGCGAACCAGACTGGTTTGCTGGAGCCCGGCTGAGGTAATAGTATTTCGGCTGCAGGGGGGGGAGGGATATCTTGGGCAATTACGGGCGCGAGAGTGCTGCTCCGTGCGGTCGCGACAGGCCTCGAGCGGGCCTTCTTAAATTTGTTTGCCATAAGAAATCACACCGCTCATTTAGCAGTATAGGGTAGATCCCGCCCAAACAATTCAATAACCATGTTTCGATAACAAATGTTCTGATGGAAATATATGAACTGGCCTGCCGTAGGAGCAATATTGCTCACACTAGCGGTGATGCTGGGCGCTTTTGGAGCCCATGCGTTGCGCGGCTATCTCGACGCGTATTCAATGAGCATCTGGGAGAAGGCTATTTTCTATCATTTTGTTCACGCTCTGGGATTGCTGATGGCGGGCGTGATGAGCGCCGCGGGGATGATCTCCGCGAAAGGTGCACGCCGCGTGAGCGCTTTGCTCTTCGCTGGTATCCTGTTGTTTTCCGGCAGTCTGTATGCGCTTGCCATCAGCGGACAGCGGTATCTCGGCGCCGTGACGCCGTTCGGCGGAATCGCTTTTATTGCCGCGTGGCTATCGTTGGCGATTGAATTGTTCCGGCGTCACCGGAGGGATTCGAACGGCATATCATAGTGAAGACCCGGCCAACGGGTGTGCAAATCACATGGAACTGATCAAGCTAGAACGGCAACGCGCGGTGGATGCGGTTTATGAGGCGCTACGCGAAGGTATTCTGAATTCGCTGTTCCAGCCTGGGGAACGGCTGCACGTCGACGTCCTATCAACCAAGCTCGGGGTGAGCTTGACACCCGTTCGCAACGCAATCCAGCAGCTTGCCTCCGAGGGGCTGGTAGAGATTCGGCCTCGCAGCGGAACCTTCGTAGCGAGCCTGTCGGTACGCGATGTCGAGGAGACGTTCGAGATTCGCTGTGCTCTGGAAACCTTGGCGGCGGAGAAAGCGGCGCGGCTAATTTCCCCGGAGCAGTTAGAGCATCTGAATCGTTTGTTGGCATCGCTGTCCCACCCGATCAATTCTCCTCAAGAACGCAAGCGCCACGAGAAGGACAACACGGAACTGCACCAGATCATTGTGAGCGCTTCCAACAATCGCAGGCTCATGGAAATGTACGAGAGTCTCAACGCGCACTTACGGATCGCCCGTATCCACGCCTCGGAGGACAGTTGGCGGAAGCGCCTGGGCGAAGAACATGCGGAGCATCGGCAGATTGTGGAAGCGCTTGAAGCCAGGGACTCGGAGCAAGCCGCAGCTAGTCTTCGAAAGCACATTTACCGGGCGAAGGATTCTCTCATCGCCAGCCTGAAACCCACCGATCACATGGGGCAGTGACCGCCACGAAACTCGCCCGGTCAGGCCCGCTAGAACCTGATCCGGAGACGAAGACGGATCGACCTTCGGTTGTCGATCCCCTCTTGCGAAAAGCTGTTAATCAGCCGTCCGAACGTAGGATTCGGAGTGATATCCGTAATCGGCAGAAGTTTGCCGGTATTCTGATCCACGCCGATATTGAAGTCGCCCAGCATCGCGAACGGTCCGCCGCCCCCGCCGTAGTTGGAGTCAGGCGAGAGCAGGGGATGATTGAAAATGTTATCTACGTCGGCTCCCAGGCTGGCCGCCACTCGCTCGCCAAATCGGAATTCTTTGTGGACGCCGAGATTCAAGCCCCACGTTCCGGGTCCCCAAAGCATATTTCGTTTGGCTACATTCGAACCATCCAGCACATCCGCGCCAATCGAGGGAGGCCCAAAGGCCGCCGGATTCCAGATGAGATCGCCGCTCTTCTTGTTATAACTGTTGTTCACGACGGTTGGACGGAATGACGGTTCATTCCCGAAATCGCCGACCGCATCCAACGAGCCAACGCCTAAGTTCCCTGGGAACGCGGGGCCGCAGTTGTCGCAAACCCAATACGGAGTGAACCCCGTGCCCGACTTGGCGAACAAGTTGAACGATGTCTGCCAACCACCCGCCACCGCGTCCATCCATTTCGGCATGCTGGTGCCATATTTCCGGCCGTGGCCGAATGGCATGTCGACAATCCCGTAGGCAACCACGCGATGCTTCGACACGAACGCTTCGTCTCCATAATCGTTATTCGGCTGGAATGGATTGTAGACGATGCCACCGAGACTGGAATTTCCGGTATCGAGTCCCGTGGATTTTTGTTCGCGGTACGTGTAGCTCGCGACGAACATCATGCCCTTGGAATACCGGTGGCTTACCTCGGATTGGAAGGCGTTCGAAGTTCCATGCCCAAAGTTGCCGTAGCTGAGCACATAATCGCCCAGGGCGGGAAAGCGATATCGCGCCAAGTCCGAGGGTGAATAATCGCAATTGCCCTGATAGGGGTCACATGGGGTCACACCATCTCCCGTCGTCGTCCCGAAGGGAGTGTTGCTGGGGCGAATCTCATTCAAATCCGTGCCGCCGATCAGACCGTCCATTTTGGTGCCGAGATAAGAAACCCGTACGGATGTTCGCCAGCCGATGTCGCGCTCCAGCGTTGCGTTGTACTGTTGAATCCGAGGTTGTTGTAAACCGAACGGCACCACGTTGACGGCCGGAGTATTTCCGGTACCTTGCACCGCGCCGCCACTCACCGGACTGATGCCATGCTGCACGCCCGGCCAACCTTGGAGCGGACTCGAGGCAGTGCTTCTCTTGGTTAATGCCTGGTTGAACGGGTTCGTTGCGATCGGATCTCGAATCCCCTGGGCGGCGGAGGTCGGATAGTAGATACCCCAGCCACCACGCAATACTGTTTTGTCGGTGAGCCGCCAGGCGACGCCAAGGCGGGGCGCAAAGTTGTTCTTATCGGTGCGGACTACGCCGCGGCCCACATCCAGGCCGGACTTGTCCGCGACCACGTAGCCGAAGTTGACAATGCGCGTATCCAGGTACTGAAGAGTCTTCGTGGACGGAATCACGAACCGGCCCAGCTGTCCGGTCGTCGGATTCACGTAGTTGGGGTCGAAGTTGGCGATCAGGTCGTTCTTGTCGATGAATGGTGTGATCAACTCATAACGTAGGCCGAGGTTCAGGGTGACTCGCGACGAGATTTTCCAGTCGTCCTGGATAAAATAACCCTGTTCCCAGTTGTACACGTCCATAGGCGGACGGGGTTGCAGAACGGAGCTGACGCTAGTAGGCGGAAGACCCAGCAGAAAATTGGCGAAAGGATCAGTCCCGGTTCCCGTGTAGGTAACAGAGCCTCGCGGATTGCCACGGTTGAGAGCAAACCCATCCACTGCCGCATTGCGCACCAAGTCTGCGCCCATTTTGAAATCGTGTTTGCCCTTAATCCACGTCAAGGTATCGCCGAAGGTGATCAGATTTTGATCCATCGGACGATAGGTATTGCGGCCGCCGTTCGTAAAGGTAGCAAAGGTCCCGCTGAAGTTGATGGCGGGGTGGCCATAGGTAGCCAGTTGCGACGTGCCGACCGCCGCGCCGTAAGCATTAATATCGTCTTGCGTAAAGCCGATGCTCGAGAGGAAACCGCCCAGCGTTGTGTTGCTGCGGTCGATGAGGTTCTGCCGGTTGAAACCACCACGCGCTTCGTTCACCAGGTTCGCCCTCGCGATGCGTGTGTAAGACAACGAAACCGTGTGATTCAGCCGATCGACTTGCGTGAGGCCGAGTCCTGTGTAAGGGCTGACCACCGGGTTGGTGGCACTGTTTTGATCCGATGCGTTGTACACACCGTAGATACGGTCTTTGTCCGAGAAATCATGGTCGATTCGCATCGTTCCGATATCCTGGTTGGAACGTCCGGGCAGCAGCGTCTCGTATCCTGGAATTCGACCGTTCTTCGGGTTGATGGGAGCGGAAAGACCGATCTGCGGGAAGTAGTTATTGATGAGTTTCTGAACCGTGGGGTTCAATAGCCGAGTTGGAATCTGCGTGAACTGCTGGCCCAAGCCTCCAACCGTATCCGTCGCGACTTCTACTGGCGTCAATGTAACAGCGGCGGGGACATGCGGCTTGGCTGAGTCGCTCAACAGCGTAAAGTTGCCGGTCCATAGCGAGGGGTGCGGCAATGTGTTGGACATCACAGTGGTTGGCGACACAGTAAAGTTTCGTTCATAGGCCGCAAAGAACCAGGTGTTTTTCACGTGCGGAATGGGTCCTCCGAAAGACCCGCCAAAATCGTTGATGTTGAAAGTCGGATTCGGATATTTACTCTGGAACGCAGTCGGTGCGAAGGTGGCGGCGGAGTCCTTGTCCTGTAGGGTCCATGCGGCCAGCGCCGAATTCTTGTTGTTGTAGAAAAGCGAGCCGTGGTATGCAGCTTCGCCGCGCTTGGTGTTGATGCGAATGTTTGCGATTCCTGCATATTCCGCGCTGAAGTCGTTCGACATCACGTTGATTTCTCCAACGGCTTCGAGAGACGGTTGGCTCGCCGTGTGATCGCCGAAGATTCCACCGTTTGACCGCTGTCCGTCGAGAGAGAAGTTCGCTCCATAGCTCTGCGAGCCGAGAAACTTAAAGGAGCCGGGCTCGGCGCCCTGTGTGATGTTCGGATTCAGATAGAGGAAGGAATAGACGTCACGGCTGTCGCGTGGAAGCTCGATCACAGCCATGTTGTCGAGCGTGTGGCTGATCGTCTGGTCGTCTGTGTGAATGACGGCCGCATCTGACGTGATGACAACCGACGACTGCGTGGTGGAAACCTGAAGGACAGCATTGGCACTCACCACATCGCTGCCGTTCAATGCAACGCCATTAACTTCCGAAGTGCTGAATCCGGCCGCTGTGACGACCACTTTGTATTTACCGGGCCGGAGGCCAACCGCCTCGTAGTCGCCGTTTGCGTTACTGCTGACCACGCGCGATCTGTTCGTTGCGAGATCGACGATTGTTACGGAGGCCTTGGGAATCACGGCCCCGCTGGCATCGGTGACCGTGCCGCGGATTGTGCCCAGGTCCGTCCCCTGCGCCAGCAGGCGTGCCGGAGCGGCGGCGAGGCAAAGCGCCAAGATAAAAGCGGGAACCAACCAATGGAGCAGAGTCCTGAGCTTCATATATTTCTCCTTCTGGAAACCTGAAGTGACGTTACGCCTTTTTACCATACCTATCGGGTAAAACGCAAACCAAATCTTCGGCAAGAGAAAGCATTCGAAAGAAAACGAAATGCCAAGGGGGGCCGTTGGACTTTTCGCTTATTGACCCCAGCGGTAATTGTGTCTAAACTGCATGCTGAACCCAAAATGCCGATTGCCAAAGTTTCGCGGCTGCTCGCAGAGGAGCGGCGTCGCAAGATTCTCGATTCGATCGAACGACATGGACAGATCACAATCAATGAACTGGTGCGCCAGTTTTCCGTGTCCGCTGTCACGGCTCGCGGCGACCTCGATTCCCTAGCCAAGACGGGCGCGGCCGTTCGCTCTCACGGCGGCGCCGTCCGGCGGCAGGAACCTACTGAAGATTATCCGCTGCGGTTAAAAGCGACTTTGCACCGGGCGGAAAAGACCCGGATCGGGCGGGCGGCGGCGAAATTGGTTCAACCGAACGAAACTATTATCCTCGACTCCGGCACGACCACCGCGGAGATCGCCAGGCATCTCAAGACAATGAAGTTACCGTCGATCACCGTGATCACTAACGCGCTCAATATCGCCATGGAACTGGCGGATACTCCAGGTGTTTCGCTCATCATGATCGGAGGTCTGCTGCGTCCCGTTTCCTATTCGTTCGTCGGTCCACAGGCGGAAGCGATGCTCCGCGAATTGCACGCCGACCGTGTCTTTCTTGCGGTGGATGGCTTTGATGCCGAAAGCGGTCCGTCGACTCCCGACGTCCTGGAAGCTCAACTCAACGGGCTCATGATGCGAGCCGCCAAAGAAGTGAACGTGGTAGCCGATTCAAGTAAGTTGGGCAGGCGTAGCGTTTCGCGAATCGGACCACTCGAGAAGGTCCATCGGCTCATCACGGACGACAAGGCTCCGGAGGAGTTTAGCGCGGCGCTCCGAAAGAAAGGGATCGAAGTTATTCTGGTGTCTTGATTCCCAGAAGCCGGGCGGCGTTCTGGTTATAGACCTTTCGCAGAATGGGATCAGGCAGGTTGATTCCGTAAATCCTCCATCGCCCTTGCGGAGGGACCTTGGCGGGAGCGTAGTCGAAATACTCGTCGCTGGTCTCAAGGAAACGGAAATAGATCTCGTAAAGCTTGTCACCGAAGACTTGTTGCGGGAATTCGTCGCCATGCGGAACCGCGTCGGTCCCGAACAGAATACGATCCTGATATTTCTCGAAGAACCTGCGCGACGCCCGTGGTTGACGTCCGAGTTCGCCGATGCGAGCGCCGATCTCTACTGACATGTTTGGAAATCGATCGAGAGCCTGCGCAACATTCTCCAGGTTCTCAGCGAAGTTACCCACGTGGAGAACAATAAACTGGGTTTTCGGATGCCGTGCGAGCACACGATCGCGCGCTTCCAGCAATTGGGCGTTGCTGGGAAAATCGCCGCCGTAGAAAGACCAGTCGGGGTGCGCGTTGAGCTCTTCGTACCGCTCGTTGAAGCGATCTGCCGGCGTGAAGAAAGCAGCGGGATCGGAAACGTGAATGGCCACGGGCATGTTGAGTTGTCCGCATGCATCCCACATCGGATCGAAGCGCCGGTCGTCTATTTTCACGAGCGCACCGGATGTAATACGTTCCCGCAGATAGAGCCCGAGCGTCTTCAGAATCTTTAGACCTCGCGCGCCGTCGCGATGCGCCTGTTCGATAGCCTTCGCCTGGAACTTCGGATAATTTGGCTCCGTGAACCGGCTATACCAGGGCTCGGTGAATGTGTAGAAGCGTCCGGGGAAGGCTTTATCGTACTTTGCGATCGCTTCCACCAGACCGGCTCCAAAACCACCGGTGAGATTCACCATCGCGCGGAGGTTCTTGCGGTCCATCACCGCCAGCAGTTCCTGGGGCGGTGCCAGGAAGTTTCGCTCGGCCGCAAGCGCCACACCTTTTTCCGCTTTCTTCGAGAAGGAAATGTGTGTATGGATATCGATGACAGGAAAACGTGCACGCGCGACGTGTGTTTCCGAAGTGTGCAGCATACTCTTCGGTTCGTAGCCGGGCAGATCGAGCGACTTTCGACGCGGCTGCTCCGCGGCCCGTGCTAATGCCGTCAAAGTGATTCCACAGAGCCACTGCCGCCGATTCATCATGAGTTTCCCGCGATAAATTCGATCGCCTGCGCTTCCGTAGCTTGGGTCGCCACGCCACCGAGTCCTTGTGTGGAGAGCGCGCCACACGCGGCGCCGAACCGCATCGCCTCCGCCAACGGCTGTCTTCGCAACCAAGCGTGCAGAAATCCGGCATTGAACGAGTCTCCCGCGCCGGTGGTGTCAATTGCGCTGACAGGAAAAGAAGAGATGCAAAGGGGCCCACCGTTCTGCAAGGTCAGACAGCCGGCCGCGCCGAGTTTCGCGACGGTAACCGTGCGCCCGTTCTGCAAAGCACGCAAACCTTCGATGCAATCGGTGCGCCTTGTAATACGCTCGAGTTCTAATTCGTTCGGAAGAAAGATGTCCACTTCGGTGAGTACATCCAGCAAATCTCGTCCCCATTCTTCAGCCGGATCAAAACCCGGGTCGAGAGACGTGGTGACCCCGTAGCCGTGCGCGGCCGCCAACATCGATTTTACATCCGGCCGCAATGCTTGCTGAAGAAAAAATGACGAGATGTGTAGATGCCGGTAATCGCGCAGTTTCTCTTTCGGAATATCCGCGGTCTGCAATGCGCCGATGGAGCCGAGATACGTGACCAGCGCGCGATCCCGGGCGGACGCAATCGAAACAGTGATGCCCGTTTTGATGGCGGAATCGCGGAGCACCAGCGAAGTATCGATCCCTAGCTTCGCCAGCGAGTCCATGCACAGGTCGCCCCATGAATCGCAGCCCAACTTGCCGGCGAAGGCCACTTGATTTCCGAGTCGAGCCAAGCCGGCGGCGCAAATCGCGGAGGCGCTGCCCAGTGTTAGCGATACATCATCGACCAGCACTTCACGCCCGAGGGACGGAAACGAATGATAGTTCTGCAGTACGAGATCGACATTCAATTCACCAGCGATCAGAATCCTCATGGGAGTAATTGCCCTTCAGGCCGGTGCAAAGTGAAGCTCTCCACCACGCGGCGAATGACGCCGGTCTCGGACGGAGAGTCCGGCCGAAGCCCTTCCTCCAGGCAACGGAAAAATGCGAGCAACTGGCCCACCAGGACATAAATCATCGGCGCATTCTCGTCGCCGGCTTCCGCCAGACCCGGACACTCGATGATGGCATCGTCTTCTCCGGCCAAATCGAGCGGGACGTTTTCGCCGGCAATCACTTTCAACATGCCGAGCTCCTTCCGGTTCAGTTCCTGGAGCAGATCAGATTCATAAGCCCGGAGCAGGGGGTCGGACGAAAGAAAACAGACCACGAGTGTATCGCTGTGAACGTAGCTCATCGGACCGTGGCGAAAACCGAGATAGGTTTCGCAAAGCGTGGTCACACGGCCCGCCGTCATTTCAAGCATCTTGAGCGCGGATTCGCGGACAGCGCCGAGTTGCGAGTCGCTACCGAGAAACACCGCGCGGCGGAAACCCGTGCGCGCCACATTTCCAAGACGGTTCGGGAGATCCGTTCTGAGCATCCGGTCGCCGATGCGGCTCAGGGATTCGCAGATCCGGCTGTATTCCTCAGGGGCATGCGCCAGACCGCAAAACCGGGCCGCGAGCGCCATATTTGTGAAGCTGCTCGTCATCACCAGACTACGGTCATTGGTCCGGTCGTCGAGCGCGATGACGCGAACTTTGGGATGATTCCGGTACCTGACGGCCAAGCCGCCGTTCTGGTTGCAAGTCAGGATCAAATGACGTATTTGCGGTTCCGTCTCAAGCATGAGCGAGACTGCGCCCACGCTTTCCGGACTATCGCCGGATCGGGCAATGGAAACGATAACAGCCGGCCGCAATGGTGGAAGAGCCCGGCTGCCTTGCGTCAGCAGCGTTCCGCCTCCAATGACTTGCGCGGTAATGCCCAACTCATTTTGGAGAGTCAGCCGTACGCAATCGCCCGCATATTCGGAGCTGCCCGAGCCCGTGAGAATCAGAGTCTGTGCCTGGTCGAGAATCGCCTGTACATCACGGCTGGCCCGCAACATTTGTGCACAGGTTGCAAGCCATGTCGAAGGCTGCTGCAAGATCTCCCGCAAGGTATGGAAATAACCATCGCTCAGTTGCTCCTCAGGCGTTCTCTGAAGCAAAGTGTGCATAATCACCGGCCAGGATCAAGTTCCGGAGTCGCAATATCCAACGGCCTGGCCGCCCCGTTCACGGAGCCATGCCAAACGCCCCCTCCAAACGTCGTCACATAAACTTTCGTTGGACTCGCCGGGTCGGGCACGACGCGATGTCCCCACTTGAAATTGAAGCCGGGGATACGATTCCAATGCTCGCCGCGATCCGCGGACCGCCAGGTGGACGACTCGAAACCTGACGCATAGAGAATGTTGGGATCGCGAGGATCGAGCGTGACATCGTAGGTGTGGCGATCGCGATCGAGCACATGGCGCCACGTCTCGCCGCCATTCTCGGACAGGTAAATGCCTCCGCCTTCGCCGTGGACTCCAGTGGATCGCGCCCAAGCGGCTAGATAGAGACGTTGTGTAGATTTCGGATCGATGGCCAGTCCGTTCGGTGCGTTTACGCCGGCCGGCAATGTGACGGGAGTCCAATTTTCGGCGCCATCGGTCGATTTGTAAATCGCGCCATCGCCTGCATTGCCGATGCTGCCGTCTTCCGACCGGCGCGCGATCAATACGTAGAGAGTCCTATCACTGCTGCGTGCGAGCCGCCAGGCGAACGGCTCTTTCTGCGTGATGCCTTTGTTCTTCAGACTCCATGTCTCGCCGCCGTCCGTGCTCTTGTAAACCCCGCGGCCGAACGCCGCCACGTACAGCACACGAGCATTCACGGGGCTTTCCGGATCGAGCAAGATGTGCGTCGGCGCGGTTTCATCCATTCCGGCGTTCGATTTGACCCAGGTCCGCCCTCCATCGTCACTTCGGCACACTCCACCCTGGTATTTCTGCACCGATGTGTGGCGCCACATTTTCGGACGAGGCAAGTCGTGGGTGTAGCTATTGACGCTCCAAAGCCGGCCATGCACTTTGGGATCGAACTCAATCCAATACGTCGTGTTCAACCACTCGCGGGGAACACCTTTCGTGGAACTCGTCCACGATGCTCCGCCGTCTTCACTCCGAAACAGGCCTATATCCGTGTATGAGATGAACTGGCGCTTCGCATCGAAGGGATCGAAGTGGAATCCGTAACTCGTGGTCACGTCGAGACCGGTTGTAGTCCATCCACCTCCTGGCAACGTTTTGGAATAGACGGCATTCCACGTAGCGCCGCCGTCGGTGGTGCGCATAGCGCGTCCAAGATCCGTGCTGTAACAGAGATTCGCGTCCTGATCGGCCACACCCAGCATGAGAGGATTTTCACCCCATCCAGGACCGAAGCGTTCCGTGATCCAGGCATCATGCACGTTGGGCGCGGCCGCGGTGGATTCCTTCCACACAAGTTGCCAGGTTCGGCCGGAATCGGCGGACTTTGCGACGCCCAGCCACGTCTGGCCATCGAGCTTCAGACCGTTGTAGGAGAGATAGGCCATTCGTGGGTTGTGCAGGCTGGTGGCGACTGCACGAACCTTACCGCCCGCGCCCGGCAATATGCACTTGTTCCACGTGGCTCCGCCATCGGTCGAGACGACTGCTCCTTGCCGCGAGGTTGCGTAGATACCTGGCTGCCGGCCAGCGTCGAATCCCAATGACATGTCCGTAAAAGTAGTATCGGCAGGGGCCGGAAGACTCTTCATTCCGCCTGGCATGATGACCATCACGGCGTGAGCGCTGCCGAGGAAGAGAGTTCGGGACGAAGGGGGCGAATGAGGATCGACCCAGACATGGCGAGGCGTCTCCGCCAGGCTCGCTTCCCGATGCCATGTCTCGCCGTAATCGCGGGAGATGAACAGCGCCGGCTCCTTCGGACTGCCACCGGCCGCATAGAGTGTTCGGGAATCCGCGGGATCGATGGCCAGCGCCGTGACCGTCCCAAGGGCATTCGGCTCGGCAACGATGCTTTCGTCTGCATGATCGGACTCCATTTGGATTCGCTGAATGGTAAACGGCTTCGGATAAAGGAGCTTCCAACTCTCGCCGCCATCGGTGCTGCGCCACAGCCCATCGACCTCCGCATACATCGTGTTCGTGGCAATCGGATCGAATACGAAAAATTTGGCCGTGCCGCGCAGATTGAACATTCTCCACGATGTTCCGCCATCGTGGGTAATGTACGCTCCGGTCATATCGCATGCAATTAATGCCGTGTTAGCATCATGGGGGCTGATAGTCGGATAGTACATTGCGCCGCCTCCGCCTTGACCGATCACCTGGAAGTCTCCAGGACGGGCGGCCCAGGCTTCAGTCACCAGTAGGGCGGCGGCGAAAAGGCGGAAAATGGCGGACATGGTCATTTGACTCTTTCGTTTTCTTGCGATAACCTTCTTTTAATTACTTTCCGGCATTCTGACCGCTCTTGTCAATCGTTAATCACGGGAAAATCGCTCCTCTCCTGGGCGGCCTGCGAAACCGGGGAAAATTCAAACAGGTATGAAGCGAAGAGACCTATTGAAGCATGTGGCAATGCTGCCGGCGCTCGCCGCTTACGCGGATGTGCCCGCGCCGCAGGTACGAGAGCGCCTCAACCAGGGACCCTTTGATATCGACCAGGATCAAGGCTGGCAGACGGTTCTGTTCACGACGCCGTCCGAGAAACCCCTTCACAATCCAGGCCTTGGACTGGTTGGTTATACGTGGGAAGAAGGTGGTCCGTCGCTGGCCGCAAGAGCGGGCCGGGAGACTCTTGAACAACATGTTGAGCGGCTGGCCAGCTTGCCGTTTGTCGACGTGCTGTATATTCGCTGTGATTGGCGTAATGTGCAGAAGCGTGCCGGCAAACTTGAGCTTGATCCAGTTTGGGGACTGACTCTCGACGCTGCTAAACGTCACGGACTGCGCGTCGCATTTCGCATTCAACTCTCCAATACCGCTTTCCAGCCGGAACAGCTCGCGCTGCCGGAGTTTCTCCGTTCGCAGATCCCGCTGGTGAAAATCGCAGCACAGTACACGGAGCCCCGCTACGATCTCCCGGCGTTTCAGAAGGCCTTCGCCGAACTCAACGATTTGCTGGCGGCGCAATTCGAAGGAAATCCTCTCATAGAGTGGATGGATCTGATGCAGTACGGCTTTTGGGGAGAGGGCCACACCAGCAATTTCCCGAATCCGTTTCCCGATTACGTCACCGCCGAACGCACATCCGTTGGCATGACGCGCCTGCAGCTGGAGACCTGGAAAAAGACTCCGCTAGCGGTAAACACACAGCCGGACATCAGTAACGTCGGGAATCGCGAAGTGATCGACATGGCCGTGAGGGCCGGGGCGTGGCTTCGGTCGGACAGCATCGTTGTGGAAGAACCAATCCAGATCGGCCAACTTGCCAATCGGCCACCCTGGCTCGCCGCAATCCTTGAGGACGGCTATTTCCGCCAGTACGATGCGGCGAAACTCGAGGTCGACGCAGCCGGCGTCAACGTGCTTGAAAACTACATGCTTCACGTGCTCGACGTAAAGGCAAATTACTGGTCGCTCTGGACTGAGTCGGCGAATCTGGCGCACTACAACGAAAGATACCCGCGCGGCTTCGAACGTTTGCGCGCCAACCTGGGATATCGGCTGCGGCCGGCCTGGGTGTGGCAGCGCAAGCGGCACGGGACGATGGAAATAATCGTGGCCGTTTCGAATCGCGGTGTGGCAGGCGTGCCGGGCGTGCTTTGGTTGCACCTGGAGAGCCCGGATGGAAAGTTGAAGCTCCGGGGCGCGCTTGATCCCGGGCATCCATATAGCGGCGGCGTTCGCCAGGCCTCTTTTCTGCTACCCGTGGGCTATGCAGGCAGCCTCCACCTTTCAGCGCAGCTTGAAGTGAGGCCGGGAATATCGCGGCCGGTTGCCTGGGCTTGTGAACAGCCTGCAATCTTCCCCGTCAAACGCGGTAACGATCCGGGCTGGCGAAAGGGGGTTTGAGTGAAGCCTGCGAACGCGCTGATCGCCCACGGCGGCGGCCCGACGGCGGTGATCAACGCCAGCCTGGCAGGTCTCGTGGAAGAATGCCGCAGGCAGCCAAACGTCTCCATGTTGTATGGCGCGGAATTTGGATTGAGGGGCGTGCTCGAGGAGAAATGGATCAGTCTCCTCGGCCGGGACCCGGAACTGATTCGGTCCATCGGCGAGTCGCCAGGATCGGCGCTCGGTTCCAGCCGTCTGAAACTCGAGGATCCGGATTACGAGCGGGTACTGGACGTTTTCCAGCGGAACAACATTCGCTGTTTTTTCTACACCGGCGGCAACGGCTCCATGGATACCGCATTGCGATTGGCCCAGTGCGCCGGCGCATCCGACTATGAGCTTCAAGTCATCGGAATTCCGAAAACGATCGATAACGATCTCGCGGTAACCGACCACACGCCGGGTTACGCGTCCACCGCGCATTTCTTCGCTGCCGCGGCGCGCGACGTGGGCGAGGACAACCGGTCGCTTCCGTCTCCAATCAGCGTATTGGAGGTGCTCGGCAGGAATGCGGGCTGGGTGGCCGCGGCGACATCGATCGCGCGTAAGCACGAAGACGATGCGCCGCACCTCATCTATTTTCCCGAACGGCCAATCAGCCTCGACCAAATGGCCGCGGATGTCGAGCAGGTGTATCGCCGTTTGGGACGGGCAGTGGTCGCTGTTTGCGAAGGGCAACTCGACGACACCGGGAGAACTTTCGGCGCCGAAGTCGATCGCCCCGAAAGTTCCGTACACCGCCTGGCATCGAATCTCGGACACACTTTGGCGCGGCTATTGAGTGCGAAATTAGGCGTTCGCGCGCGGGCTGAAAAGCCCGGACTGCTCGGGCGATGCTGCGGACCCTTCGCTACAGGCGTGGATCGGCGCGAGGCTTTCGACTGCGGCCGCGCAGCCGCTATCGCCGCAGTGGAGGGACGAACCGGCGTGATGGTAGCGATTCAACGGGATTCCAACGACCCTTACCGGAGCAGCACCTTCCTGACCGCGCTAGAAAATGTCGCCCGGCTGGAGCGATTGCTGCCGCTCGAGTGGATCGCGCCCGCCGGAAACGATATCCTTCCAGCGTTCACCGAGTACGCCGCGCCACTGATTGGCGGCTTGACCGGCTATCCTCGCCTATAGGTTTCACCTCCTGGTGAGTGAATTCAGCAAAAGGTTCTAAACTACCTTCTCTCGCAAGAAGAGCCGCCAGTCCAATCAACCGTTTACAGCCAAAAACCCGTTATTCGCTTTGGCCTGCCGACTGCCCTATCAAAGCCACGGAAGGCAGCCAAATGATCAACAAAATCCTAGTTCTCGGAATGATGGTGCAGGCGATTTCCAGCGGGCGCCATCGCGTGATGCCGGAGAATCCGGATGGCGCGCAGCCGGAAGTGCTGGTCCGGGTGTTCGACGTCGGCGCGGTTTCGGGACTTACAATGGCTCAGGGCGAAGTTGTGGCAAAGCAGATTCTGGCCTCCGCGGGAGTCCGGGTTCGTTGGGCGATCTCCGCGGTGCCCAGGCGCCCCGAGTTACAAGCTGCCGCCTGCGAGAATGCTTCCGCTGTCGAAACCATCGATATTCGTTTTGCCTATTCCGTGCCGGCCGAGTACAAGCGTGGAGTGTTGGCCGAGGCCCGTCCGTTTGCAAAGTGCGGCGTTCGCATCACGGTGTTCTTTGACCGTGTGTCACGGATCTTTGGCCTGCGCCTGGCCCCGGATGCCGCCATACTTGGACACGTGTTGGCTCACGAGATGGGCCATGTTCTTCTCAAGCTTGAGAACCACTCCGAAGCGGGCCTGATGAAAGCACGATGGAACGATCATGATCTCGCAAAGATGAGATCCAAAAAGTTCACTTTTACGCCGGACGAGATCGCTATGATCCAATCGAACCTCGCGCGGCGAGCCAGCGTTACCCTCGTGAGCCGAGCTTTCTGAATCTACGAGCGTAATTTCCGCAGGGCAAGCGCCGCGAGCGCCCCCCCGGCCAGAAGGATCGTCGCAGGTTCGGGTGTGCCGCTGGTGCCTACAGCCTGTAACCCGGTGCCGTCCAGATTGTCTAAGATCGCCGCGGAGTCGAATCCGTCGTCCGCACCCGCATCGGATACGAGAAATTGAAACCGAACTTGTTGCCCGTTAAACGCCGAGAGTGCATTCGCGGCGGTGGTGAACGGCGTAATTCCGGTATCCGTGCAGAGAAGGGAGGACTCTGGCGCCGTGGCGCAGATTCCTGAGCCGAAGACAAGGTTCGCCGCTGCGGAGTCGGGCACTAGTAGCAGTTGTGTGATAGTCGCACCGCTCAGCACGTTGACCTGAAAAAAATCTCCAAACCCATCCGCCGTCAGGAAATCGTATACGAAACTGAGGGACGCTGAGGAAGATGTAATCAAATAGGGGATCGTATCAAGGATCGAAACATCT
>Ga0105240_10001854_pt1 | contig 35375 bp, 33 predicted proteins | sample KBSC54metaG_FD_80426 | JGI IMG/M metagenome (GOLD analysis project Ga0105240, IMG submission 80426) | Corn rhizosphere microbial communities from Kellogg Biological Station, Michigan, USA - KBS C5-4 metaG | ecosystem: Host-associated > Plants > Roots > Rhizosphere > Soil | place: Michigan, USA... | reverse complement strand
TGCATCGCTGGCCATGGAAAAAGTGCCCGCACGGCTGCGCGGACTGCTCTCCGGCTTCCTGCAGCAGGGCTATGCGACGGGCTACCTGCTGGCCGCCATCTGTTATTTCTTTATCTTTCCGCGTGTGGGCTGGCGTCCCCTGTTCTTCCTCGGCGGCTTGCCCGCGCTGCTCGCGTTGTTCGTTCGAATGCATGTCAAAGAGTCGGAAGTCTGGGAGAAGGCGCGGCATCGCACCTGGGGCAATTTGGGCCGCGCGCTGGTTGGCAATTGGAAGCTCTTCCTTTACATCGCGGTCCTCATGATGGCGATGAATTTGGTCGCGCATGGCAGCCAGGATATGTACCCCACTTTCCTCGAACGCCAGTGGGGCTTCGGCGTGGGAACACGCTCGCTGCTCACCGGTATCTCCATGATCGGCGCCATCGCGGGCGGCACGCTCTTCGGCTCGATCAGCGATCGCGCGGGTCGCCGCCGTGCCATGATCACCGCGCTGTGTTTGAGCCTGCTCGTCATTCCGCTATGGGCCTTCGCACCCTCGATGCCCCTGCTGATCGTCGGCGCGTTCCTGATGCAGTTCTTCGTGCAGGGGTCGTGGGGTGTGATTCCCGCTCACCTCGCCGAGTTGTCGCCTGACGATGTGCGCGGCTTTCTGCCGGGATTCGGATATCAGACGGGCGTGCTGCTAGCCAGCGGCGTCGGGTATCTGGAAGCGGTGCTGGCCAAGCACTACAGTTACTCCATGGCCATGGCCGGGACCGCAGCCCTCGTCATCGTGATGGCCATCGTGGCGATTGCCAGCGGCAAAGAACGTCGCGCCGTGGCGTTCGGCGAATCGCGCACCACGCTATAATCCGTTTTCCCCGCATGTCAACGGACATCCGCGCGGCCATTGAGGCTTTCCTCAGTACTGCCAAACAGCCTGCCCTGCTGGAACCCGGCGAAGAACTGATGCCGCTCACCTCGGAGAATCTCAATCTCGAAGAGCGTAGCGGACGCCTCACCCTGCAGGCTTGGGACCGGACGCGCAACTTCACGCGCCGCGTGACTGCCATTTCCGAGTGCACCGCGTCACGGCTCGAACTCGTGGTCGAGCGATTCGCCAAGCGCGAAGGCCGCCTGTTTCTGCTCGATATGGCTCGCCGCGGCGGCGCGGAAATGGGCCGGCGCAGCGGTCGCCTGGTTTTCCGCGAGCGCTTCCGCCTCTTTTTGCGGCGCCAGTTTCCCGAGTGGCGCCTGGCGGAAATCAGCGCCGAACCCAATCTCGAGTTCAGCCTGTCGCCGGCCTTCCCCCGCGCCTTCCTGCGACACGGACAGCACGGTTGGGCCGCCATCGCATGTCCGCCCGATGGCGATCCCGCCGCCATCCTGAGCTTCGGCCTGATCTGGTTGGCGTACCTGCGCGGGCGCGAGCACAAGGTCACGATCGAGGGCGTGGTGCTATACCTTCCCGAAGGTCGCGCCGCCGGCACAGCTCTCCGGTTGATCTGTCTCGACCCCGCCGCCGCACGCTACGAGCTCTTCAGCTATACCGCACAGGATTACGTGGTGCGCATCGATCCGCGCGACCACGGTAATGTCGATTCGCGCCTGGAGCCGTGCCGCCGTCCCGTACACGATGACGAAGGCAAATGGGACGAGATCGCCGCGCTGCCCGGAGTCGAACAGGTGCCCAAGCACGATGGCCGTGTTAGTCTGCGCGTGCGCGGCATCGAATTCGCCCAGCGCAGCGGCGGCGATCTCTGGTTCGGCATGCGCGAGCGCAGGCCAGCCCATCCGTACCATGCCGCCGAGATCGTCCGCCTCGCCGAAGAACTCGCCCGCGCCCGTTCGCCCGAGGCCGGACATGACAATGTGCTGTACCGGCAGTATCCCGAGGCGTGGCTGGAATCGCAGGCGCGCGCGCAAATCGAGGCGCTCGACGCGTCTTTGCTGCGCGAACCGGTTTACGGCCAGGTCCCCGCGTTCGCCGGCGGCGATCGCGGCATCATGGACCTTCTCGCCGTCGATTACACCGGCCGCCTCGCCGTGGTCGAACTCAAAGCGTCGGCCGACCTGCACCTGCCCATGCAGGCCCTCGATTACTGGATCCGCGTGAAGTGGCACCTCGACCGCGGCGAATTCACCGGCGCCGGATACTTCCCCGGTGTCGAACTCCGTCGCGATCCGCCGCGCTTGCTGCTGGTCTCACCCTCGTTGGAATTTCATCCGACCACCGAGTCGCTGCTGGCATTCTTCTCGCCGGAGATCGTGGTCGAGCGCATCGGCCTCGGCATGGACTGGCGCCGCGGCCTCCAAGTTGTCTTCCGCGCCTCGGGCTCCGCAGTGCCGGGGTAACGCCGGCGGTCTTTGCCGCCGGTTCTTTTCCGCCCCAGTAAGACAGACGATCGTTTTTTGTCGTCTGTCTCGGCCTCTACATGTAGCTCAGCCAACCCGCCCGATTGCGCTTCTTCAGCCGCATGTACCACAAGCACACCGGGTACAAGCCCGCAACCACCGCGATCCACATCACGTACACCGCCCACAGATGATGCGTCTCGCCCAGCGCCAGCGCCACCAGGTGCGCCACCAGCAGATGCAGCAAGAAGTAGAACAAGGGCACGCGGCCGAACACGATCAGCGGATTCGTCTCGCCAAAACTCAGCCGGTCGAACCAGGACAGCACCACGATCGCCGGTCCCAGCGTCATCAGCAGATAGTCCAGCGATGGCGGCTGCTTCGTGCAGCGCAGGAACGAGAGCAGCGTCGTCCCGTTCCAAGGCGAAGGATCGCCGTAAACATTGATCGCACGCAGCAGAACGAATGCCGCCGACATTCCCAGCCCGATCACCAGCAGCCGCCGCCGATCCCGAATGATCGGCCCGAAACAGTAGCCCAGCGCCATCACTGCGATCCAGGGAATCAAAGGGTACCCCGCGATAATCGTGATCCCGCCAACTTGCATGGCGCTCTGCTCGTGCAGCAGCTTCCAGATCCAGCCTGCGCTTCCGATTTGCGCCGCCTTAATCGGATCCAGCAAATTGTGCAGTGCGATTGTCGCGATGCTGATCGCCGCCACGACGCGCGCCGGCAGGTGTACGAGCACGGCCAGCGCGATCATCGCCCAACCCAGCGACCACAGCACGATCAGGTAGATGGGTGCGGTCACGAACGTCGGATCGAGGCCCAGCCGTTCGATCGTGAACTCCAGGAAAATCAGCCACAGCCCGCGCTTCCACAGGAAGGCCGAGAGTTCGTTTTTCGTCCGGCCGCCACGCAGCCAGAAGAACGCGCCCAGACCCGCAGTAAACATAAATGTCGGTGCGCAGAAGTGCGTGATCCAGCGGGTGAAGAACAGCGCCGTAGTCGTCCGCGCCAGGTTGTCGGGTTGGAAAACACTTGCGTCCGCATGAAAGAAATCGCGGACGTGGTCCAGCGCCATGATGATCATGACCAGGCCGCGCAGTGCGTCAATGGAAGTGAGCCGGGCCTTGGGTTGGGTCTGAGGAGCCACCGTGCGGTTATTTTATCGCGGAAAGCTCCCGGTCAACTTTTTGCAGAAACGGTGAAATCCGTGCGCGAAGCCCGCGCCTTCCAGAAACATGAACGGGCATTCGCCGGCAATCACGCCGATGCCGTTCAACTGGCACGCCACGACGGCTCGCAGACTGATCGCGCCATCCCCAGTCGCCCGGTACATCCAGACCTGCCGGATTCCCGCGTGCGCGCAATCGTCGGCGATCTCGCCCGAGACTTGCGGCGACGTCAGGAATAGCGCCGCGTCCACCGGGGGTTGGATGTCCTGCACGCGCGCGAAGCACGTCACGTCGTCGATCTCCGTGGCGTTCGGATTCACCGGCACCACGTCGTACCCGCGCCGTCGAAACTCGGCGAATAGCCGGCGAGAGAAATCTTTGGGATTCCGCGATACCCCGATCGCAGCGAAGCGCTTCCGTTGCAGAAACTCCTCGATATCGTGAAGGGCGGGCCGGGTGGCGATCATAAAGGACTGTATCGTCCTAAATTATACGCCGCTGCCGGGCTCCTTGCCAGCGCGCTTTTTGCGGCGGTTGCGAATCACCTGAAAAGCAATCGCCAGCGGCAGCGCGATCAGGTCGGCGCCAGCGAAACCCAGTGCGATCCCATCCAATTTCAGCAGCGCGAGCATGTGGTAGGTATAACACATGAATTGCGGTGCAGAGGGGTAGAATGGCGGTGTGATGCTCAAAGCCGTAAAGCAGGTGCGGGCCGCCTTCTCCTTACTGAGTCCCGACGACATTCTCAAGGGCGCCGGCAAGCGCGTGCGATTCGGACTGGTTGCCCTCGGCAACTCCGGTTACAGCGACATGGAGGATTTCCTCCTGCCCGGGTCGCATTCCCGCGATGCCCAAGCGGCCCAGATTTTCCGCGCCGGCTCGCCCGATTCTCCCGCCGATGTGGACCTGGTTCTCTACGAGCGCGGTCTGAGCAATCCGCCGGGCACCTACAGTTACGATCCGGATGACCAGGAGGGCTCGGTCGCCGCCATCCTGTCCGGCAATGACGATATTCACCTGGCGCTCGCCCGGCAGTTTCCCGTCTTCCGCCAACAAGTCGTGGACCGCATCATTCACAACGTGGCGCGCGAGAACGCACTCTTCGCGGTCGCTACTGCGCTGCCTGACGTCGTCCCCAATTTGATGGAGTTGCCGTGGGCGTTCGGCGAGTGGGCGTCGGACACAGCTTTTCTGACGGCCAATCAAATCCGCATGGCCTTCCTGATCGCCGCGGCTTGCGGGCAGGAAGTCGGCTTCTCCCATCAGAAAATTGAAGCGCTCACCATCGGCGCGAGCGCATTCGGATGGCGCGCCATCGCTCGCGAACTGGTCGGCAAGATCCCGTTGGGCGGCGGACTCATACCCAAGGGCGCGATCGCGTACGCGGGCACCTATGTGGTGGGCAAGGGTTTGGAACGGGTCCATCATGCCAACGTCAAACTGACTCGCGACGAGAGCCGCGGCGTCTACCAGGCGGCCTTCGAACGCGGCAAAAATGTCGTCCAGTCGCTCGTAAAGTAAACTTCGTAAAGGGAAATCGGCTGTAAACTAACTCACCCTCATTCGCGTCTACAATGGGGAAGAGCTATGCGCCTGCTACACATTGGATTTGCGTTACTTCTTGCCACGGCCGGTTATGCGGATATCGTTACTCTGAAAAGCGGCCGCGTGATAAATGGTACGTATCTGGGCGGTTCCGCTCGTGAAGTAAGGGTCGAAGTCGGCGATCAGATCGAGACCTTCGACACCACCCAGATCGCCAAAATCGAGTTCGGCAACGGCACTGCCGCGGCTAGTTCGGACCGCAACCGTCCGGTGCTGCGACGGTCCGATTCCAGCGATTCCGACGAAGGCCGTCCCAGTTTGCGCCGCGACCCCTCGTACGGAAGCAGTGACAGCCGTCCCACGCTGCGGCGTGAGCCCTCGCCTTCCTCCGATGATGGCCCACCACTCCGCCGCGGCAGTGGTGGCGATGCTCCGCAAGTGATGCGGCCCGGCGATACCGGTCCCGGTGCGGCGTCCACGCCCGCATCGGTCGCGGCGGTCCGCGGTCCGGTGGAGATCACGGCCGGCACCAACATCGTCGTGCGCATCATCGACGGAATTGATTCGGAAAAGGCGACAACCGGGCAAACTTATCGCGCCAGCATCGATCAGCCGATCTCGGCGGGCGGCGATATCGTCATTCCGCGCGGCGCCGATGCGCTGGTCAAGCTCGTGGAAGCGAAAGAGGCAGGCAAGTTGACGGGTCGCGCCGAACTCACGCTGCAACTGGAATCCGTGACAGTGGATGGCCGCCTGATCCAGATCAACACGCAGAACATCACCCAGGAGAGCGACGCGCGCGGCAAGCGTACCGCCACCAAGGCCGGCGGCGGAGCAGTGCTGGGCGCCATCATCGGCGGTATCGCCGGCGGTGCGGGTGGCGCTGCTGCCGGAGCTGCCGCGGGCGGTGCGGCTGGCGCGGGTGTCGAAGCCATCAGCAAAGGACCGAAGGTGAAAATCCCCTCGGAGACCCGGCTGACTTTCGTCCTGGACAATCCCGTTACCATATAGGGCACAGTGCCCAAACCAACCGCGATCATTACGGGTGCGAGCCGGGGAATCGGCCGCGCCATTGCGACTGAGCTTGCCAAGTCCCACGATCTGGTCGGAACCTATCGCGCGCGTGCCGATGCCGCCGAACAATTGCGCGCCGAGACGGGCTGCGAGATCTTCCCCTGCGATGTGTCGGCCGGCGCAGATCGCGACAGGTTAATGAAATTTGCGCGAGGCCGGTTCACCGGGCTCGACCTGCTCGTCAACAACGCGGGCATGGGTCCGCGCGAACGGCGGGACATTCTCGACGCCACCGAGGAGAGCTTCGACGAGCTGATCTCCACGAATCTTAAAGGGCCGCATTTCCTGACTCAGCAGGCGGCGCGCTGGATGGCCGACCGCGGCGACGGCCGCATCGTTTTCGTCACGTCCATTTCGTCGTATACGGCGTCCGTGAATCGCGCCGAGTATTGCATCTCCAAGGCGGGACTCAGTATGTCGGTCGCATTGTATGCCGAGCGCCTCGCTCCCGTCGGTGTCAAGGTGTTCGAGATCCGCCCCGGCATCATTCGCACCGACATGATCGCGCGCGTGGAAAAGGCATACGAAGAAAAGATTGCCAACGGCCTCTTGCCCCAGCGCCGCATGGGCGAAGGCCTCGACGTCGCCAAAGCCGTCCGCGCTATCGCCGACGGCCTGCTGGACTACTGCACCGGCCAGGTAATCAACGTCGACGGCGGCTTCCACCTGCGCAGTTTATAGGCCGGCCTACTCCGTCACCCACGTCATCAACGCGCCCTTCGGCACTCCCGATTTGACGAAGAACACGCTCACCCCCGGCATCTTCGACGGCATGATCTGCGTGCCAGTCATCACCTGGCCCTCGTATTTCCGACTGGAGATCATCGTCATCTGCACTCCGGGAACGTCGGAGTCGAACCTCTGCAACCTGGCGGCAAAATGCGCGGCATGCCCCGGAAACTCCAGCTCGTCGAACAGGAGCCCGATCTCCGCCGGGTCGTGGTTGACCAGCCGCACGCGTCCGCGCACAATCGCGCCTTTGGGTGCGATCTCCCGCGAGCCATCTCGCAACGGCGCGATCAGCGAGCCTTCCACCGCGTCGCCGACCTTCGACGTCGCCAGCTCCACTGCGCGCTCTAGTCGAATCTTCAATGAAAGGCCGGGCGGCACGGTGATCCGTTCTGTCGTAACGGGCGGAGCCGCCGGCACCGTTGCCGGCAGTTCCCCAAACGAAATTGTGGACTTTCCCACATACTGCCTGCAACTGCTGTACTCGGTCACATTGCGATTTTCCGTGCCGTCCAGCGCAACAGTCTTCATTTCGCCGCGTACCGGCATCAGCACGTCCTGCTCGCCGATATGCACCGTGCCGTAATCCACGCGGCTGTCGGCCGCCTGCAGCGGGAAGGACGAGAAGAAATCCGTCGCGCGATTATCCATGCGGACGAGCGCCAGCGTCGTCGCATCCACCCAAAACGATCCGGCTGATCCGACCGTCTGTCGGGCAGTTCCGCGGCTGATCGTCCAACCGCTCTGGAAGGCCGAGATGGTGTAATTCCACCGCAGCAGTTTGCCTTCTTCCCCGGCGTAACGCACGACGCCGCCGCCGGCAACGAACACGTTGTGCGCATGTACGGCAAAATCGCCGTCGCCTACCATCCCCACTCCAATCATCCGTGTGAGCGGCGTCTCGCTGAAGTTGTTCTCGCCGGGCCACGAGTGGAGTTCCTTGCCGCCGACATAGGCCACCTCGACGCGGATCGTGTCCATCCTGCGCTCCACTCCGCCGGCCGGTGTGTAGAACCGGTCGAAGCTCGCGAGGCACACGTAATCGGGTTGACTGGCCAGCGCCACCGCGACTTTGTTTTTGACGTGCGCGAGTCGGACCGTGTTTTCCCAGGCCACATCGACCGGGTTCTGGACGGCGAGAAAGGCCAGCAGCACAACGGCTCGCATCCCTACAGTATGACGAAACTACCTGCCGGGCGGAATCGCCTGTCCGAGCAGCGGCTGCCCCACGTCCGACGATTCCGCCAGAGTAACTGGCGATGCGGCGTTCGTCGAGTAAGCCGCGAACGTACTCAGGATTCGGTAAGTGCCGGGAGCAAGCCCGAAGAAATGATACTCGCCGTTCACATCGGTGCGCGTCGTGCGAACATCGCCGGGACCACGTTCCAGATAGACCGGGATGCCCGCGACCTGCCGGCCGCCGTCGTTCGTGACCACGCCGTGGACCGCCGCCGGGCTCATCGAGAGCACGAACTTCACCACCACGTTGGATTCCCGGAGCAGCACCTGGTGTTCGCCGATCACGTAAAAACCCGCGTTGGGCGCCAGCGAGAATTCCCACCGCCCCGGCGCGAAGTTCTGCCGGTTATTGGCCGGCCGCAGAAACTCCGCCGGCATGTCGCCGGAGAGCATCTTATGAAGGGCGATAATCTGAATCGACGAACTGTCTACCGGCGCGCCTTTCGGATCCTCGAAAACGAACTGCACCTCGGGCTCCGGCCGCAGCATGAAATCCGTGTTCGTCTGGTCGCGCTCGATCTCCAAAGGTTGGAACGCACCCAGCATCCCTTGGCCCCGGCCGCCGAACGCCTGCGCGTACACGTCGTATTTCCCGGGCGCGACCGGAGTGAATTTGTAGCGACCCGAACTGTCGGGCGTCACCGACTCGGTGCCCATGTCGGAAATCAGCGTGACCGTGATCTGCAGCCGCGAGTTCGCATTGAAGATGGTGCCCGCGATGTTATGCAGGCGGCCGGGCGTGGGGCGGATCAGGATATCGGGGGTGTCCTGATCGAGCAACACTTCCACCGGGCGGGCCGAATCGACAGTCGAGACGTTGTTATAAAACGTCGGCAGATAGCCCCCGTCGTCGTACAGCTTGGTCGCCGACCGGACCACGTAATTGCCCGGCTCCAGGCCGAAGATTCGGTACGCGCCGCGATCGTCCGTCGCCGCCTTCGCCACCACCACCGGAGGTCGCGTGTTCCGATACGCGATCACCTCGTGCTCCGGCAGACCGACATCGTTCTCGTCCACGATACGTCCCGTGATAGCGCCGAAGCGGGGCATCGCGATCCGGATGCTGGTCTCCTCCGATTCCTGCAGCATGACCGGCACGCCGCTGGATTTCCACCCCTTCTGCCCGTACTGAATCGGCGCGAACGCGCGGCGCGCCGCCGACACGAGATATGCTCCCGCCGGCATCGGCGGAAACAGAAAGACGCCACTGCCGTTGGATCGGATGGACTGCGTGGCTCCGGCGCCCCCGGCTACCGGTTGCACCACAATCAGCGCTCGAGCCAGCGGCTTTCCCGTTTGCGCTTCCACCACCATCCCGCGCAAAGTCGCGGCATGTCCCGCTACGGCGACGGTCATCAATGCGAGGAGTACATTCGCTCCCTTACGGTCGCGGCTCTGATCGGACACGCCAATGTGAGGGAGCGTTCGACAAGCTCCGCACCGATCGGAGCCGCGACCGTGAGGGCGCGTCATCTCAACACCCAAAGGTCCAAATCCTGCGCCGCGTCCCCGCCTTCTTTCACCGTCACCAACTTCGCGCTGCTCGCTTCCATAATTGCTTCGTCCGGATTGTGATATTCGAACGAAGCCAAGATGCGATAGCTGCCCGGCGCCAGCGTCTTGAACTGGTAGAATCCCCGCTCGTCGGCATACGCCACCTGCAGATCCGTGACCCGCTTGTGCAGAGTCGGATCATACCCTTCCAGGTAGACAGGCGCGCCCGCGACCGCCTCGTGCGAGAGCCCCGACACCAGCCCGTGGATCGCGCCCGGATTATTCGACAGCATGAATCGAATGCCGCCGCTGCTCGTACCCGCCACCATTTCGTTCCACCCGTCGGGCCGGCTCTTCTCGGTATTGTCGGACCGGAAGGCGTTGTACGAGAACCCCACCACCACGTAACCCGCCGGAGGACGCAGCAGCAGTTCCCAGCGGCCGGGCGGAAGCTGAATGCGGTTCAGATAAATGCGCATCGTGCGGATCGGCCCGACGCCCGCCAGGTCCTTGCGACGGGCCAGCAATTGCAGATTGCTCGGATTGAAATAGCGCCCGCCACCTTCCACGGAGAACCCTGTTTCGCGAACGCATGGCACCGGCATTTCGATGTCCGTGAGGTCCTTGTCTTTCACCGAAAGCGGGCGGTAGCTCCCCAGCATGAAGCAGCTGTAACTGCCGTCGCCCGGACCCTCGGCGTACAGTTCGTAGTCGCCCGGAGCCTGCGACGGGAAGCGAAATGCGCTGCCTGTGTCCGTCTGTTCGCGGCCCATCTCCGCGGCCATCGTGAGCTTGACCGCGACCGGCTGGCCCGTCGGCGTCATCAGGCCGGGAAAAACCGTGCCCTCGATTTTGTACAGCCGACCTTGCTTGGGCCGCACGTCGACGTTGGCGACTTCCTGGTCGAGGTAGACTTCGACCGGCCGGGCCTCCTCCACAATCAACGTGTCGCGGCCGAACGTCGGAACGTAGCTGCCTTCTTCATACTCATGGGCCACGGTGCGGACCAGGTAGGAGCCGGGGTCCAGGCCAAAGAAGCGGTACGCCCCGCGCTCATCGGCCTGCACCCGAGTCAGCATCTGCGGCGGGCGCGTGTTGCGATAAATCACGACGTCGTGGTTGGGCAGTCCGACATCGTTCTCGTCTACCACGCGGCCGGTGACCACGCCCAATTTCGGCATGCGCATGTTCAGGAATGTGGACGCGGCTTCGTCCAGGATGATGGGCAGCCCCGCCGAACGGAAATCCTTCTGGCCGTATTGAATGGTGGCGAAGTTCTTACGAGCGGCCGTGACCAGGTACGCGCCTGGCGGCAGATTCGTGAACTCGAAGCCGCCCGTCGCGCTAGTGCTGGTTCGCAGCACGCCCGCCCGCGTCCCCGCCAACGCCCGCGCCGTCACTTCGGTTCGAGACAGCGGTTTGCCGGTCTGATGCTCCACCACCACGCCGCGGATAATGGCGGCCTGGAGGCCAATCGCAACGAGCAGCAGCAGCGGGATGGCGCGCATGTTCTGTGATGATGACGCTCCGCCATCGCAATAAGTGGAGATAATTTATTCTGGTCCTTCTGGAGGAACTGTGAAAGCTGCTGTGCTCCATGCCCTTGGGCAAACTCCGCAGTACCGCGACTTCGCCGATCCGGCCCCAGCCGCCGGCGAGGTGCTCATCGAGGTTTCCTGCTCGGCGCTCAAGCCGATCGACAGGCAGTTGGCCGCCGGCACGCACTTCGCCAGTCCCCGGCAACTTCCGTGCGTTTGCGGGACCGACGGCGTGGGGCGTTTGAGTGACGGACAGAGAGTCTTCTTCGGCGGCTGCCGCGCGCCGTATGGAGCTATGGCGGAGCGCACGGTGGCGCCCGCGGCTTTCGCCTTTCCGCTGCCGGACGAACTGAGCGACGAAGCAGCCGCGGCCCTGCCGAATCCTGGAGTGTCGGCATGGCTCTCGCTGTCCCATCGCGCCGGCCTGAAACCCGGCGACAACGTTCTGATTCTGGGAGCTACGGGCGTGACCGGCAAGCTGGCGATCACGATCGCGAAAATGCTCGGCGCAGGCCGTGTCGTCACCGCGGGTCGCAACCGGCAATCGCTGAGCGCGCTTCGCGAGCTTGGCGCCGACGCGACCATTCATTTCGACGCCCCGGACGAGGAAGTCGCCGAAGCGTACGTCCGCGAAGGCGGAGACTCCGGCTTTCAAGTGGTTATCGATTACGTGTGGGGACAGCCTGCCGAAGCCTTCCTGTCGGCAATCTCGCGCACGGACTTTGCCGTAATTTCTTCCGACACCCGCTACGTGCAAGCAGGGGAGAGCGCCGGACCCGAAATCTCCTTGTCTGCCGCGACGCTTCGCAGCACCGGTATCAAAATAATGGGAACCGGCGGAATTCCGCCCCTCGAACTGCTCGCCGATTCTATGCGGAAGGTCCTCGCCCACGGCGCTCGAGGCGAACTGCGCGTCGATACGGACCGCGTCCCACTCGCAGACATCGAGAGTGCCTGGACGCGGGTGCAAAGCGGCAGGCGTCTGGTCATTGCCCCCTAATGTCAATGCCGATGCTGGTGGCGCTTGTGCTTGTCGTAGAGGTAGCCCGCGCCTGCACCGGCCAGCGCGCCGATTCCAGCGCCTTTGCCGCCACCGGCAATTGCGCCCACGGCAGCGCCGCCCGCGGCCCCCACGCCCACGCGCTTCGCGGTTCGCACATGCCTGCGATGGCGGGCATATGATTGGGTCCGGGTACGATATCGCACCGCAGCCTCGGCCACGTTGGGCATTGCCGTACTCAAGAACATTCCGGTCGAGAGCACCGCGGTCAGCAATCGTCGCTTCATATTCCGCATCCCTACTACGGCTATTGCAACTGAGTCGCCGAACGAAGCGAGTTTGGCCCGCTCTAGTATCTCTGTCACGCAGGCTCGCGGCCAACCGCGTGATTCCACAAAGGCGGCTCAGATGAGCCTGGAGCTCTTTAGCCTGCCTGCCGAGCGCCAGTTCGGCCGAGTACTAATTCACTGCGCAGAAACCCGTGCCGCTGTTCTTCCAGATCAGTTGCACCAGGAAATCCTTGCCGCCCAGCGTGACATTGTAGTGCGTCGTCGCGCCGTTCACATCAGTCTTCGTCTTGATCGGCGATGATGTGGTTTCGTACACGTAATTGCAGAGGTCGCCGTTCTCCGCGCCGTTCTGCGTGTACCAGGCGCTGATATAGGGATCAGTCACCGTCTCCGACAGTTCGTGCATGATGTCGTCGGTCATCGTGTCCGCGCCCATGTCGCCGTTGGGCGTTACCGTGTCGCCGTACACTGCGATGTTGCCGTTGCAGCCCGTGCACTTCTGCGTGGGATACGGGATTAGCGCGTAGCGAATCTGCGTACCGCTGACGATCGTCTTCGATGTGTTGTGATAAGCGCAGAAACTGGTGCAGAATCCAGATACCTTCACGTCAGGCGCAGTGAGCACCAGATACACCGCGTTCTGGTCCGCCGGAAGCTTGGTCGCGCCGATCGCGTGCGTGACGATCTTCAGAATGTCGCCGCTCGAAAGCTGAGTGCCTTGCGAGTAGTTATCGCCGATTACAGAACCGTCCCGCCCCGTGGCGGCGCCGGTGCCGGCCGGCGTTTGGAAATAATAAGTCGTCGAAATAGGCGTCGGACTTTTCGCTGTGGCATCGCTGTACGAGCTGTTCACCGTATACGGTCCAGTGCCGCTGAGACCTGCCATAAACGTGTTGATGATCGGTTCCGTGGTCGCCGGAAAGTTTCCGTAATAGATCACATAGACCGAGTTGGCCTGGTTCATCACAGGGCCGCCGTGGTACAGAATCTGAGTGCTGCTGGTCTTGGTCGGGCTCTGCCCGTGAATCGCCGGATCGAACGGCCGTTTGACGACATTCCCCTGGAATGTGTCATCGGAAAACGCGAACATGAGTGTGGCAGCAGCGGCGAGCAGGGCCGCGCAACCTGTGAGTTTCAGCATCATAAGGGTTCCCGACAGTATACCTTATGAGCCCGGGCTCGCTATTTCAGCTCATCGTCGAAGCACACGGCGACCTTCCCGCATTTCCCGGACGCCATCAGCGAGTAGGCGTCAGCCACGCGATCCAGCGCGAACCGGTGCGTGATCAGCGCCTCGGGATGCAGATTCCAGCGGACCAGTCGCTCCACCAGTTCCTCCATCAGCCACGTGGAAGTCACCCACGACCCGTAAATCGTTTTCTGATCGTGGATGATGTCGGGCGACGGATTGAACTCCACGCGCCCGCCTTCGCCGAGGAATACGATGCGGCCCCATTTGCGCGTCGCGCGGATAGCCGTCGCGCGCGCCGCGTCATTGGCCGAGCAGTCGACCGCGCGCTCCACGCCGCGTCCCCCGGTGAGGCACCTCACTTCGGCCACGTTATCCGGACCGCTGGCCAGCACTTCATCGCACAATCCCAGGTCGCGCGCCAGCTTCATCCGATCCGGTACCACGTCAATTCCGATAATTAGGTTCGCACCCAACTTGCGGCAGAGCGCGCCAGTGGCCAGGCCGACCGGACCGAGTCCCGTGATCAGCACGGCATCGTTGCCGCTGATCCCGATCTTCTCCAGCCCTTCGTAAACCGTGCCGAAGCCGCACGCCACCTGCGCGCCGTCTGCATACGTGAGTTGGTCGGGAAGATGAATCAGATCCTTCTCTTCGGCCAGGAGGTAATCGGCCATGCCGCCGTCGCGCTGCCACCCGTACGCGCGGCGATACCGCTCGCTCGTGCAGGAGATCATGTACCCCCGGCGGCAGTCGTTGCACACGCCGCAACCCGAGATGTGATAAACGATTACGCGATCGCCGGCGCCGAACCGGCGGCATCCCGGACCGGTCTTCACGATTTGGCCGCACGGTTCGTGGCCGGCCACCACTCCCTGATAGCCTTCCGGACCCTTGCCCAGGTGCTCGTGATAGATGCAGCGGATATCCGAGCCGCAAATCGTGGACGCCTTCATGCGCAGCAGCACTTCGCCGTGGCCCGGCACCGGCACGGCGACGTCTTTCAATTCGACCGTGCTGTTGCCCGGCAGGTATGCGCCGATCATGCTCTGATTTCTCCTTCCAGGTCCCACAGGTCTTCCCACGTCTGATTCTCGCGCCACAAAAACACCTGGCCCTTAATCAGCCGGCAATTCCGGTCGATGCCGGCGATGGCCTGCATGTCGGCGGCGGTAAGCGGATCGCTGACAGTGCACTTCAAATTCGCCAGGTAATGCGGCCGGTTCGTCGAAAGCGGAATCGGCGTCTGGCCGCGCTGCACCGCCCACTTCACGCAAACTACCGCCGGATGCACGCCCAGACGTTGTGCGATCGCGACGATCACCGGGTCTTCAATATCCACCGTGTCCTCCGGAGTGCGGTCGCGCTCCGGCCGCGCCGGCGACCCGACGGGCGAATATCCCACCGGCTCGATCCCATTCGCGCGCACGAACTCGAACAACTCCGGCTGCTGGAAATGCGGATGCAGTTCCATTTCGTTGATCGCCGGTTTGATCCGCGCATCGCGCAGCAGCAGCTTCAGTTTCGGGATCGTCATGTTCGACGTCCCGATGTGCCGCACCAGCCCGAGGTCCATCAGTCGCTCCATCTGCCGCCACGTCTTTATGAAATTCTCGTGGATATACGGCCGCGCATCGAGGCTCCGCGATTCCACGCTGCAGCCGGGCGGATGGAAATTCGGGAACGGCCAGTGGACCATGTACATGTCCAGGTAGTCCAGTCGCAGGTCGGCCAGGGACTTCCTGCACGAGGGAATCACGTCCGCCTCGGCGTGCTTGTCGTTCCACAGCTTCGAGACCACCCATAGATCCTGCCGCCGCAGGCCAGCGGCGAACAATTCCCGCAGCGCTTCACCGATGCGATCTTCGTTGCCGTAAACGGACGCGCAATCCAGGTGGCGGTAGCCCACCCTGACCGCGCCTTTCACTGCTTCGGCGATCTGTTCGGCCGACACATGGTCGGAGCCGAAAGTCCCCAGTCCGATCGCGGGCATCTGCGCGCCTGTATATAAGGTCCGCTTCGGGACAAGTCCGGGATCGACGCCGTCGGGATCTGTGACCATAACTTCCTCTTTTAACACGCTGGCTGCTCCCCCACATGCTCAACCTACCGTGATATTCGGTAACGCCGGCGGTCTTTGCCGCCGGTGCCTGTGCCGCCGCCCTGTCGTACCCTGAAATCAGTGAAAGCCATCCTATTCCTGGCCGCCCTCCCGCTCCTCGCGCAGGACACCCGCACCGTCACCGAACCGCACATTCCGCCGAGCTGCACCGTGCTCATGGTCAAACTGGCAGCCGCCGCAGGCGCGCTCTCCGACACCGCCGAGCGCAATCCCGACACCCTCCGCATCCAGCAGGCCATCGACCGGTGCCGCGCCGGACAGGCCGTCGAACTCAAACCCGCCGGAGCGGAGAACATCTTCCTCGCCGGCCCACTCGAACTCAAGCCCGGCGTGACCCTGCTGATCGACGGCGGCGCCGCCCTGTTCGCCTCGCGCAATCCGCGCGATTACGACCTGACCCCCGGCAGTTGCGGCGTCGTCAATCAAAAGGGACACGGCTGCAAAACGTTCCTCACCGCCGATGGCGCCCGTGGCGGCGGCATCATGGGCGACGGCGCTATCGATGGACGCGGCGGCGCCAAACTGTTCGGGCAGGACGTCACATGGTGGGACCTCGCTAAGACCGCCAAAGTTATGGACCTCTCGCAGAGCGTCCCCCGCCTCATCTCGATCCGCAAGTCCGACGATTTCACGATGTACCGCATCACCCTGCGGAACTCGCCCAACTTCCACGTCGGCATCGATCAGACCAACGGCTTCACCGCCTGGGGCGTCAAAATCCAAACGCCCAAGACCGCGCGCAACACCGATGGCATCGATCCGTCGTCGTCCACCAACGTCACCATTACGCACTGCGAGATCGCCACCGGCGATGATAACGTCGCCATCAAGACCGGCGCGTCCGGGCCCTCCACCCACATGACGGTGGCGCACAACCACTTCTACTCGGGCCACGGCATGTCGATCGGCAGCGGCACTGCCGGCGGCGTCAACGCCATCCGCGTTTCCGGCCTCACGCTCGACGGAACCGACTACGGCATTCGCATCAAGAGCGACCGCAGCCGCGGCGGCCTGGTGGACGACGTCGTGTACGAAAACGTCTGCATGCGCGACGTGCCGAATCCCGTCCTGCTCACTTCCATGTACACCACTTTCGCCGGTGACAAACTCCCGGTCTATCGCAATATCGTGTTGAATAACGTGCACAGCGCGACCGCCGGATGGGTCACTTTCTTAGGACTCGATGACGCGCACAAACTCGGCGTCACGCTCCACGACGTCACCGTGCAGGGATTGCGCCCCGAAGACACACGAATCGAAAATGCGGATATCCGAGGCGCCGTACGCAACGCCCCGGCATCCTGCAGCTTTACGAAATTCCCGACTATTCCAACCGCACCCGCCGCTGCCGTGACCATCCCGCCCGAAGACAAGACGCTTTACGTCGCCGCATCCGGCACCGGCGAGTTCTACTCCATCCAGCGCGCCATCGACGCCGCGCCCGCCGATGGCGCCGTCATATCCATCGCTCCCGGCATCTATCGCGAGGTGCTGAAAATCTCCAAGCCGAACATCCATCTGCGCAGCCCGCACATCGACCCCTCGAAGACCGTGATCGTCTTCGACAACAGCGCGGGCAGCACCGGAAGTACGATGAAGTCGGCCACCGTCGATGTGAGCGGCGACAATTTCCTCGCCGCGAATCTGACCTTCTCCAACGATTTCAACCGCACTCATCCGCAACTGCCGCAGGGGTCGCAAGCCCTCGCCCTCGCCGTCACCGGCGACCGCGCCGTCTTCCGCAATATGCGCTTTCTCGGCAACCAGGACACCGTCTACGCCGCGAAGCAGCGCCAGTATTTCGTCAACTCGTACATCGAAGGCAACGTGGACTTCATCTTCGGCGATGCGCGCGCCGTGTTCGAAAATTGCGAGCTTCACAGCAATCGCCAGTCCGGGGGCTACATCACCGCGCAAGGCAAAAGCGATGCGTCGCAGGATAGCGGCTACGTTTTCAACCACTGTAAGCTGACCGCGGATCCCGGCGTGCAACACGTCTGGCTCGGACGCCCCTGGCGGCCGTACGCCACGGTCATTTTCATGAATACCGAGATGGGCGATTTCATCGAGCCCGCCGGTTGGCGCGAGTGGCATCCCGGCGAGACGCACTATCTCGAAACCGTCTTGTACGCCGAGTACAACTCGACCGGACCCGGCGCGCATCCCGGCGACCGCGACCCGCACACGAAACATCTGACAGCCGCCCAGGCCGCGCAGTACCAAACCCGCCGCTACCTCGCAGGCGCCGATGGATGGGATCCTGTGAGATAACAGGAGGGCACAATGCCGCAGCCGAAGCGCGAGACCGTCGACCTTTCGCACTACCCGGACCTCGTCGTGATCTATCTGGGGATGCGCGTCAATACGCTCACCGGGATCAAGACTGTGATGGGCTTCGGGCCGCAGATTTCGAAGTCCGTCGAGGCCCAGCCGGATGGATTGCTGCTGCACGAGAATATCCTCTTTTCGCTGCGGCATCTCGGCATGCGCCAGTATTGGCGTGATTTCGAGTCGCTCGAGCGATGGTCGCGATCCGATCCGCATCGCCTCTGGTGGCAGCGCTTCCTGCGCGATAGCGGCGGCACGGGCTTCTGGCACGAGACGTACTTCCGCCGCGGTGGCGTCGAGGCCGTCTACGTGGACATGCCCATGCACGTCGGGTTGGCGGCCTTCGCTCTTGTCGAACCGGCCAGGGGCGCTATGTTTACCGCGCGCAAGCGGGCCGGATTCACTGGCGAACCGGTCGGCCCGCCAGCCATAGCAGAAGAGGATCTTTAATCGGAGCCGCGACCGTCATCGGGGAGCGATGGCCTAATCGTGACGTCGCATTTCGCGGCTGTCGTAAGTAACTGGACTCACGGTTCCTCCTCCGGGAGTATACTCTTGTGAAATTGGGTCCGCACTCTAGACACTCGGAGGGACATCATGTACTCTCGCCGCCGGCGCGAACTGCACTTCGCTCCCACTGCTGCCGGTTCCTTCACCGGGAGTCTGATCTTCACTGACAGCGCCGGTACGAGCCCGCAATCCGTCGTACTGACCGGATCGGGCCACTAAAAAGGCCTCGTATACTCTAGTACAATACAAGCTTCCGTACTGTCCTGCGCACCTTCTCACATGCTCTTCTTCATGTAGGCGGAAAAGGAGGCTCCGTGAGTTTGCTGTCTGTCTGCACCGATCTCTTCTGCGGTTGGGCCGTATGGTCCCTCTCGCACAACCTGGGACACCGCTGGTGGCATATCGAAATGCGCCAGGGCAAAGAGACTCCTTATGCGCACGGAGAACGCCAGCACCATCGCGTCTACGATAGTCATGGCGCCACCGAATGGCAGCATGTGGAGGATCCGAAAGAGCTGTTCATCAGTTTCCCGCTCTTCGCCATCGCACCCATCGGACTCCTGTTCGTGGCGGCCTACGGATGGCTGCGCGGATGGGCGCACTGCCCGGCCTTCGCGCTTGCTATGTACGCCAGTATGGTCGCCGACCATCAGTTGCACATTCTTTTTCACAAAGCGCCGCGGCTTCCCGGACCGCTTGGCTGGTTGCAGAAAATGCACCTGATCCATCACAACACGCACCGTCACAATTTCTTTTTTGTCACTGGCCTGATCTGGGACGTTCTGCTCGGGACGGCCCGGACGGATGCAGTCCGTGAGCAGGCCGCTGCCGCCACCGCCAAATAATTCGCTTCCCTTGACGATCTAGGGAACTTCTCTGCGACCGCTTCCGTAGATCGTCATAGGAAGCGAGCGAAATGGGCAAATCCAATACGCCAATGCTGCTCCAGGGGACCCTGGACCTGCTGATTCTCCACTCTTTAAGCCGTGGATCTCTCCACGGCTACGCTATCGCCCAAACCATCCACCTGCTTTCCGACGAAGTTCTGCGGGTCGAAGAAGGTTCGCTATATCCGGCGCTCTACCGGCTGGAACTGGATGGCGCCATCTCGGCCGCGTGGGGCCTTTCCGAGAACAACCGCAAGGCCAAATACTACGAGATCACCCGCAAGGGCCGCAAGATGATCGCCGAACAACAGGAAACGTGGGACCGGCTTTCGAGCGCCGTGGACCGCGTCCTCGCGAGGCAACCCCGATGATGCGCCGTCTCTTCCTCAAGCTCTTCCGCCGCCGCCGTTTGCAGGACGAACTCGAAGCCGAGATCGCCTTCCATCGCGAGATGGCCGCCGCCGCTGGAAATCCGATCCCCTTCGGCAACACCGGAGTCATCAAGGAGCAGGCCTTCGACTTGTGGCGTTTCAATCGCGTTGAGAACCTGTGGCGCGATCTCGCCCTGGCCGTGCGAAGCCTGCGTCACAGCCAGGGATTCGTGCTCAGCGCCCTCCTCTCTCTGGGGCTCGGCATCGGCGTGAATACAGCCATCTTTTCACTCGCCGTGGAGTTTCTTCTCAGCCAGCCGTCGGTGCGCGACGCCGCATCGCTGGTGTACGTCCGGCAGGGCGGCAACAGCCATATGGAACCCGCTACCATCGAGCAACTGCGGCGCAGCAGAGTATTCGAGGACGTGGCCGGCGAAAACGAAGAGAGCTTCATCAACTTCAACAACGGCGTGGAGACGCGGCGCATCTTCGCGATGCAAGCCACCAGGAACTATTTCACCGTGCTGGGCGTGCCCGTGGCGAACGGACGCGGCTGGGACGAAAGCGACGCCGACGACGTTGTGGTGCTGCATCCGCGCTTTTGGCGCGCGCGCTTAGGTGGGGACCCGGCCATCGTAGGTAAGTCGATCCGGCTGGATGGCCGGCCGTATACGGTTATAGGTATCCTGCCCGACAACTTCCGCAGCCTCATCGGCTATGGATACGCGCCGGACGTATTTGTTCCGCGATACACCCAAGACACGATTCTGGCTGCCTACGCCCGTTTGAAGCCTGGGATGACGGCCGCCCAGATCAATGCAGCCATGCCGGCGCTGGGCCAGCGAATGCAACAGGAAAACCCGTTGCCCGACGATTTGAATAAGTATTTTCAAGCGACGCCGATCACCGGAATCGCCCGCATCGCCAAGGAGCACGAGGTGATGACAGTGGCGCTGTTTTTCGGAATTCTCCTGGCGCTCGTCGGCTTGGTTTTGTTGATCGCCTGCGTCAACGTGGCGGGTCTGTCCTTAGTCCGTGCCTCCACAAAGCAGCGCGAAATCGCTATCCGTCTGGCATTAGGAGCCAGTCGCGGTCGTTTGCTCCAACAACTGCTCTCCGAAAGTCTGCTCCTGTGCGTGGCCGGCGCGGCTCTGGGCTTCCTCTTTGCATTGGTCGCGGCTAAGGCGGTCGCGGCGATTCCGCTGCCGTTCCCCGTTCCAATTAGATTGCAGATCGACCCGGATTGGCGCGTCGCCTCCTACGCCTTGCTGCTCGCATTCGTCGCGACCGTCGCCAGCGGACTGATGCCGGCCTGGCAGGCGCTGCGGGAATCCTTGTCGTCCGGCATGCGGCGCGAACGAAAGCTGCGCATGCGCCGTGTCCTGGTGGTCGGCCAGATCGCCGTATCGTTTGTGGTTCTCACGTCGGCGGCGCTCTTTCTCCAGAACCTGGCGCGCAGCACTTCGCTCGGACCGGGTTTCGATATTCGCCACACGATCCGCGCCGAGGTCTATCTGCCGCCTAATGTTTACAAGGATAATCGCTCGATCCATCTGTTTGCGGAACGGGCAGTGGAAGGGCTGCGCGCGATTCCAGGCGTCCAGACCGCAGCCGCCGCGCGCATCGTGCCTTTCACCGACTCAACGAACTTCGCGTCCCAACTGGAGTTTTCGGATTCCGGCGAGAAGATCGCTGCCCGCTTTAACTGGAACGGCGTATCGCCGGAGTTCTTCCGCGCGATGGATATCCCGCTGCTGCGGGGCAGGCCATTTACGGATCAGGACAATGGCAGATCCAAAGTGGTGATCGTGAACGACGTCTTCGTCAGGAATTATCTGCAAGCGGGCGAACCCGTTGGCCGCACGTTCACCTGGTCGAGAGATCGCGTGCCGTACCGGATTGTCGGTGTCGCCCGCTCCACCAAGAACATGACCATCGGCGAAGATCCTCGCGCACAACTCTACGAACCAATGGCCCAGCTCCAGAACGACCGGTCGCGCATACAGTTCATTGTGCGCTGCACCACGCCGCCCGCGATGCAATTGGCCTCGGTCCGGCAAGTGCTGCGGAACACCGAACCGGCCGCGGGACTCGAAGTCCAGACGATGTTCTCGGCCATTGGCTTCGCTTTCCTGCCGTCGCAGATCGGAGCAGCGCTGATGGGCAGTGTCGGTTTTCTCGCCCTGCTGCTGGCGGTCATCGGACTTTACGGCGTCCTGGCCTTCTCCGTCATGCGCCGCACGCGCGAAATCGGCATCCGCATTGCCGTGGGCGCTTCTCCCAGGCACGTCTCGCAGTTGGTGCTCGCCGATTTTGCGCGCATGCTCGCCGCCGGCATCGGCATCGGACTCGCCATTGCGCTGCTGGTGACCCGTCCCCTGTCGCGGTTCTTCGTTCCGGGGTTGAGTTCCACCGATCCCGTGAGTTTCGGCGGCGTGATCCTGGTTCTGGCGCTTACCGGCGTTCTGGCCGCACTCAGTCCCGTGCGGCGCGCCCTCAGCGTCCATCCCGGCACATGCCTGCGGTCAGAGTAGCTCGACCGCGCTACTTCACCTTCGCCCCGGCCAACTGCGCCACCGCTCCCAGCGTGGTCTGTGCGGCATTCAGTCCCAACCGGAAATCGCCTTCCGAAAAGTGCGAGAATACGTCGGTGGGCTGGTGATGCGTGGGGTCCCAGCCCGCGCCGAGTTGCGACCCGCGCTCCAACTCGCGCAAGCTGATCGAGGGCGTCAGATCCTGGAACGGAGTCGAGTCCGTGTTCGTCATGTGGTTGCCCACAGAAGCGGGATAATCGGTGGCGTACTTTTCATTCGCGCCGTGAAACGCCCATGCCAACTCGGACGATTGCGCGGCCAATTTCGATTGCGATTGGAACTCGATATTGACGTCGGCTTCGGGGCGCTGATGGTCGCTCACGGTGCCGTCTTTGAGCGGCATGCCGTGGTCGAACATCATCATGTCGTGCTGGATCATGCCCAGCCATTTCGGCTCGGGATACTTGCCCGACCCGGCCGGATCTTCCTTGCCCTGCAGATCCTTGCGCTGCTCGGCATACGCGCGCGCGCCGTTCAGGCCGGTTTCTTCGTTGTTCCAGAGCGCGAAGCGAATCGAGCGGTCGGTGACCACGTCGGGCGAGCTCAACACGCGCGCGAGTTCCATCACCAGCGCCGTACCCGAACCGTCGTCGTTAGCCGCTTCGCCCCAGCCGATCCCGTCCATGTGGGCGCCCAGAATGTACATCTCTTCCGGGTGTGTCGCGCCGATTTTCGTGCAGTAGACTTCTTCCCGCGGTCCGGGCGTCGACGGTTGCGAGTTCAATTCGCGCAGCCGCGTGTCGTGCTGTAATTCGGAGTCGTTGTTCACCGCTGTGGGAGCCCGCTCGCCGCGGATGACGGCTCCGCCGGGAGCGCCCCTTCCGCCGCGTCCGCCTCTGCCGGCGCCACCTGCCGGCTGCGCAGGCGGCTCGTAATTGTAGTGAATCCGCTCGGTATTGGTGCAGCCGTAGCTTTTCAGTTGAGCTTCGATCCAGTCGATCGCCGCGCGATTTCGATCCGTACCCTGCCGGCGATCGCCGAACTTGGTCAAGCCTCGAATGGTGGTCTTATACCGTTGCAGGTCAAGACGCCCCACCAGAGTCTTAATCACCGGATCGGCTTGCGGTGCGACGATAGCTGGCGTCGCGGGAGGCTGGGCGCTGAGGACAGGCAGCAGTAGCGCCGTGACACCAGTCAAAAACATTTTCGAATGCATGGGTTCTGGCTATTGTACTAGAGAGCCGTAATCCCCGCGACCTCGTAGTCCACGACCCGCGGGATCGTGAATTCCAGCTCGCCGCCGCTCACATGGAACGGCACTGTGCGCTCACTGCGGAGTAACTCCACCCGCGTCACGCGCCGTTCCGCCGGCAGTCTCATTCGGACCTTCTGTTCGCCGATCGGGTAGAATTCCCGGATCCAGCCGCGGTGCATGTTGGGGTTGGTGTAATTCAGCAGGTGCACGGCAAAGCCCGGCTCGGTCTCCCAGGCGAACGCCTCGACTACTCCGCCGCCCTCGATCCTCACCGGCCATTCATCGTGCAATACCCACCGCACCGCGTTCTGCAATAATCGACTAATGTCCGTATGCCCGCTGCGCCACAGCGTGCGTTCGATATCGCCGGGGAAGTAGATCAGCCTACTCCGGCCTTTCTCGCGGACCACGACCGCCGGTTCATTGGTGTGCGGCACCGGCGGATACGATAGCTCCGGCGGATACGCCACATATCCCGGCACCACCGTCAGGATCGGCGAATCGACCGGTTTCACGGGTACGCGGTACTCGGCGCCCGGAATCCAATTGGTGTCCGCGAAGCCCTTCAGGATCTCGTGCTGCTTCTCGATACGCGCGTAGAACGCATTCCCCACCGTACCTTGGATCTCCCCGGCCTTCTGTATTCCGAAAACATCGGCCAGCCCGAACTCGCTCCGCTTGCGATTCCGCTCGTCGTACATGCCGGTCTCGAACGTCGCGATCAGCGATCCGCCGCCGTCCACATAGGACTTCAACTGTCGGCATTGCTCTTCGCTCAGCAGCGCGGTGTTCGGCAGGATCAGCGCCGTGTACTTCTTCAGGGTTTCCGCGCCCAGGTCGTCCTCGTGTACGAAGTCGAAAAGGAAGCGGCCCTCCAACAACGCGTAATACAGCCCGTCGATATACTGCTGCGTACTGAAATTTCCGGGCGCCTTATAGAAGAGGTGAGTCCGCTGGCCGTACACGACCCCCAACTTGGCGATGGTTCGCTTATTGGCGAAGTGCCGATCATGCTTCGCCAGCCAGTTGAAGTAGTCGCGCGCCGGAGCCTGCCAGCGATGATCCTCGCCCATCCCGGTCTGCCCGCCGATGAACGAATACCAGATCACCATCCCGCTGGCCACCGTTTCGTCGAACCACATGGTGTCCTCGGCCGGCGACTTCGCCGCGTTACGCCAGCGAACGCCTCCCGTGCTCCATCCCCCCGTGACGTTCGTCGTCGTGCGGCCCTTCATCACCGAATAGCAGACGCGGCCCTGCTGCGCGCATCCCCAGATCGGCGTGTCATCGCCGCCGTGCCCCTGGTTGTCACAGTTGAACCACTGGCACACTTCGGCCAGTTGCTTGAGGTTCGGCGTGGCACGCACGTTGCCGCCCAGGTTGGCGTAGAACAGGCTGTCCGCCTTCTTCTCTTTCGCGATCCCGTCGTATAAATTCCACAAAGAGATCACTCGCTGCGTGAATTGCTCCCAATACTCGACAGTCCCCGGACGCGCCAGCCGCTTGCACTGTTCGCAGTAACAAACCGGCAGCCGGCCGATCGGCGGCCAGCCGTTCGTGTAGTGGCCGTCGATATCGTACGTCTGGTTGATCTCCCGCATGATCGCCGTCATGTACTCCGTGTAGTACGTGGTGAACATGCAGGTGCGGAACAGGCGCCGGTCCTCATTGTGATGCACCACTTCGCCCTGGGCGTTGCGCTCGAACCACTCGGGATGCGCCTGCACCGCGTCTTCCCAGTTCAGGTCGGGACTCATGCGCGCGATCACTCGGATGCCGCGCTTCTTGGCGGCAGTGCAGCATTCGCCGAAAAAATCGCGATTGCCGAGAAACTGCCCGTGCCGATGGAACGGCACCTTGCTCGGGTAGTAAGCCAGGATGCCCGTGACGCTTACCAGCACCGCATCGACTTTCGCCGACGCCCAATAGTCCGCCCACTGCGGGATGTCGAGATCGATCATGTCGCGCTCGGTCATATTTAGTTGACCCACGCGACGAAGCTTCTGGTGCCACGGCACGTCCCCCGCGGCCTCCACGAACGAGCCCGCCATCAGAGCTCCCGGCAGAATCATGAAATCCCTGCGATCCATGCACTGTATCCTAACAGCCTGCCTCGCCTGCTGGTTTTCATCGCGTGCCAGACTCGCTGGGATGAAGTTCCAGGTAACGCTCCTCAGTCTTGCTGCCGTTACCTGTTTCGGCCAGTCTTACTGACCCTGTAGCCGCTTCAACTCCCGCAGCGCATCGCTCGCGATCCACCGTGCCGACGGCGTACCCTGCGCCCGGATCTCTTCCGCCGTAGCGATCGCCAGCTTGCGCAATCGCGGATTGCGTTTGCCGATCCCCCGCAGCGCCCAGTTGGCCGCCTTCTTTACCATATTGCGAGAATCCCCCGCCGCCCCGACTATCAACGGGAGGAATGCCTCGAATGCCCCATTCGGCGCCGTCTTGGCCTTTACCGCCAGCCCCGCCATCAGCGAGAATCCGGCCCGCCGCACGAACTCACCGCGCGCCTGCGACCACTCGGCCGCCTTGGAGAACGCCTTCGGCGAATACCGAAACAGATTCTGGCAGGCCTGATCGCACACGTCCCACGAATCGAAATCGCGAGCCCACCGATTCATCTGTCCCGGCGTTACCCGCTCGAGTTCATCCACCAGCGTCGCCAGGATCCGCGCCTCATGTACGCCCGACGCCCACAGTTCCAGCGCCAGATCGTGATCTTTCCCGATCTCCCGAGCCAGCCCGCGCAGCAGCTTCACCGGCACTCCCAGCGTGCCCTTCGTATTGATTCCGTAACGCGCCATCCCGGCCACGTTCGCCGGATTCGCCTGCGATCGCAAGCGCTCCAGCACCTCGCCGCATTCCATCTCAGTACTCCACGTTCACCAGGAACAGCCCCTTCGCGGGCGCCGTGGGACCGCACTTCGACGGCAGCACCGTCACATCGGCGACGTTCCCCTTGCCGGCCTCGATCAGCGTCCCGGTGATGTTGCGCACCATGTGCTTGAGGAAGCCGCTGCCGCGCACGCGATAGATCAGCAGATCGCCCGACCGCGCCAACTCCGACGAGAAGACCTTCCGCACTTTGCTCCTCCCCTCGGCATCGCGATCATCCGCCGCCGCGAACACTGTGAAGTCGTGCTCGCCCACGAATGCCGCGGCCAGGTCGATCATCCGTACCTCGTCCAGTCGAAACGGATAGTGATGCACGTACGGCCACGCGAACGGACTGCACACCTCGCCCCGGAACATCCTGTATTCGTAAGTCTTCGCCTTCGCCTGAAAGCGCGGATGGAACTCGGGGTCGACTTCTTGCGCCGTCAGGACCCGCACAGCCGACGGCAGCAGACGATTCATCGCCCGCCGCAGATTCTCCATGGGAATCGGATTCTCCAGCGAGAAGGCCGCCACCTGCTCCAGCGCGTGTACACCCGCGTCGGTCCGCCCCGAACCGGCGACGTGTACCGGCGCGCCTTCCATGCCGGTCAGTATGGTTTCCAGCAGTCCTTGGATAGTCGGGAGCGCCGGCTGCACCTGCCAGCCGTGGAACGGGCCGCCGTCGTAAGCGACCGTGATCTTGATCCGCCGCATCAGGCGGGACGCGAGCCCGGCTTCACCACCGGAATGCCCTCCGCGCATAGAGGACACTGCTCCGGATAGTGCGCCGCCACCTGCATCGTGACCAGCGCGGCGCGCGGAACGCCAAGTTCGACACGCCCGCCCGAGCGGTCGACAATCGACCCCGCCGCCACTACCTTGGCGCCCAGTTCCTGCAGCACGTCGATCACATCCTGGGTGCTGCCCCCCGTCGTGATCACGTCCTCGATCACCACCGCGGTCTCCCCACGCGCCACGCTGAAGCCGCGCCGCAGGCTCATCTTCCGCGTCTCCGGATCGCGTTCCGTAAACAGGAACCGCGTGCCCAGCGCGCGCGCCACCTCGTGGCCGACGATCAGTCCGCCCAGCGCCGGAGACACCACCACGCAGATGGGCTCTTGCGTGAGCGCTCGTACCCGCTCCGCCAGTTGCTTCCCGAGATCCTGCGCCGCTGAAGGATGCTGCAGCACCAGCGCACACTGCAGATACTCGCCGCTATGCAGGCCGCTGGTCAGTTTGAAATGTCCTTGAAGGTAAGCGCCCGTCGATCGGAACAACTCCATCACAGACGCGGATTGGGGGGTCATTAACCGCAACTATAGCATTGGCTCTCTATCGCGCGTCTTTGCACAGTACTATGAATGACCTTGTCGGGCTCAGCGGAAAGAATTACTCAACCGCCGCGCGCATTCGCATCGTGCCGGTACACGTCCTGGACATCGGTGTGCCAATGTTGCATACACCGGAGCGCGAAATTTAGGACGAATGACCGATTTTCCAGGCAAAAACAGTTTGGTCCGAAGATTGCTCTAAGAGAGGCGTGACTAGGATCTCACAGGCCCGAGGAGAGACGATTGACTTTCCGCTCATAGCCCCACCTTTGCAGTCACCTCGCAAAAACCCTACCAGCTGACCATAAAACCCCGCAACCGTCTCTCCTGGGCCTGTGATTGCTCTCAACGGCAATCGCGGGCCCTATCGCTTTGCGGGCGCTGAACTAATCCAACCGCACGCCGATGCGCTGCATGAACTGCGCGTCGAACGCTTCCGCCAGCATGTCCTCAGGAATCTCCCGGCCGGCCGCCGGACGCGGACATTCCTGCCAGCAATCGGAAAGGCTCTTGGATGCGTACACGACCCGGTTGCAGGTCTCGCACCACCAGTGGATGATCAGTTCGTGTTCGTCGGTCAGACCGACTTCGTCGATGCGCGAAGGCGCCAGCCCGCATTTGCAACTCAGCGATATGTGACGGTATCCCATAAGATTTCCATCACAGTTATCGCACGTTGTTATCGAACGTTAATAGGGCCAAAAGTGACTGTTTGTACCTCCGGGTTACTAGTACCCGGTGGCGGCAATCCAGAAACTCTCCTTCCATTGTCCGCCCGGCGGTACGCTCTGTAATTCCTTGTACACTCCGCCGTGCGCCAGGTTGAAAGCGTCGGTGATCGCCGACATCGGCTCGAAGCAGATGAACTCCCGGGATCGCGGCGCGTACACAACGGCTACCGTATACTTGGGGCCGTAGGTCACGCTGATCCGTTCCTTCTTGCCTTCCACCCAGAAGCGCGCCCGCCCGTCCGCCCCGCGGACCAGGTCGCTGAAGACGTCGTCCAGTTGGCCGTTCTTCAAGGCGTAGGGATCGGGGAATTCCACCGGCTTCCGCTCCCCGGTCGGGATCAGCAGATTATTCAGTAGCAAGTGATCGCGCGCCGACAGATGGACTTTCCACTGATCGCGCGGCGAATCGTCGAGGCGAAAGTAAGGATGATACCCGATCGCCACCGGCATCGCTTCCGCCGATTCGTTATTGATCGTTGTCTGGACTTCCACCTCGCCATTCGCCAGCCGGTACGTCATCGTAATCGTGTGCGCGAACGGGAACTGCGCCATCATCTCCGGGTGCTTGGCGAACTCGAATTTGCTGGTAGCCCACGCCGCTTTGTCGTCCGACGAAGCTGCCACCAGCGTCCACAACGGCGAGAAATTCAGCAGGCCGTGGATCGGCTTGCGATTGCCGTCCCGCCGCAGATTCCCCAGGTCGCCATTCAGCAGGTACTTCTTTCCGTTCGCCCAGTAGCTGTCGTCGTCGATCCGGTTGGCCCACGGCGCCAGGAACGGGATCGCGCAGAACGTGGGATTCTCCTTGAGTTCCGCCGGGCTGTGAAATGGGAAAAACAGAATGTTCTTGCCGGCGACCTTGATCTCGTACGCCATATTTCCGATCGACGGCGCGATCGAGACTTCCATATGGTGCGCGGTATCGGCCAGTTGCACCACTTCGATACCGTCCACGGCCGTCTTCCGGGCGGAGTAATTTGCAGCTTGCGTCATAAGCGGGATAAGCAACGCGAACGCGACTCTCATTGCAATCCCATGGTAACGCCGCTTGGCCGGAAAACCGGAGTTGGGGATTGGGGGTTGACGACGGAACGAACCCAATTCCCGATCGGCTGAGAACCACTATTCGGTTCTCCGTTTCGATGCCCCGAGGGCACCCCGCCGGAATGAAAATGGCCCAGACCGGTTTTCGGAGTATTCAGGATTTCAACGATCAACGAACGAGTACAGCCGACGACAGTAGGCGAGAGCCCCGATTCACGCACCACTCGGCGGCGTTCACAGGGACGGCGCTCGGGTTCGCGCTGTGCTTCGCCGCGTGTGGTGTCCCCACGAAAGGACGAGCAATGCCCGGAGTGCGGCTTGAGGTCGGAAAGTCGGTTCGCCCGGGGCGATGCCGCGACCTTGCCACTGGTGGGCTGAGCGGGCGAAAAAAATTCCGGCAACGGTGCCCCTCCGCTGCTGACGATCGGGCAGACGATCCACAACCACCGTTCGGCGTCGGGAACGGTGAAGATCGCCGCCAACTTTCGCGTGGAAGGTGACGGAGATCCCCCGCTCCTACTCCAACCCCACCGGCAGCGCCATTTCCTTCTTATTCCGCACCAGCGTCAGATTGAAAGTCTTCTTCCCGCGCGCACTCCGCAGCGCCGCCGTGATGTCGTACGAACTCGACACATGCGTCTCGTCCACCTTGACGATCACGTCGCCCGCCTTGATGCCCGCCCGCTCGGCCGCCGAGTTCCGATTGACCATCTTCACCAGGACGCCGTCCTTCACGCCCATGAATTCCGCGAACTGCGGTTCCTGATTCAACGACTCGCCTTCGATTCCGAGCATTCCGCTCGGCATGATCGCGATCATCCGCGGCACCGACATCGCAGGCATCACTGGCATCGGCGGTGGCGTTGGCATCGGCACGCTGAATTCGCCGCCCGGCATCTCCACCCACAAGCCTTTGCGCTGGCCCACCGTCGCGCTCAGCGTCTGCGACGCGCCATTCCGCCACACCGTGATCTTCACCGTGCGTCCGGCCGGGGTCTCGCGCACCAGGCGCTGCAGATGTTCCGTCCCCTGCACCGCGGTGCCGTTGTAGTCCAACACCACGTCGCCCGCCTTCAATCCCGCCTTCGCCGCGGGACCGTCGGTGTCCACCTGTGTGATTTCCGCGCCCCGCTCGTCTTTCAACTTCAAATACTTCGCGCGCTCCGAATCCAGATCGTGTACGCCGATCCCCAGGTACGACGCGTCCTTCTGCACCATCACGTCGGGCCCCTGCGCCGGCGGTACCGTACGCCGCTGCTGCCCGAACATCTGCGGCGCCATCAAGGCCGCCCCCAACGCAATCCCGATTGCGAAATTCCTTCTCATATCCGAAACCCTGTTAGTGCCGTTTGATAAAAATCGTTCCTCCGGTACCGTTGATCTGCAGCAGCGGACCGCCTCCGTTGACCCGCCCCTCCGCCACCAGCAGCGTCCCGCGACGCCCGATCTGCACCGTCGAGTAATCCGACACAATCCGCTTCAGCGAATCCGACAGTTGATTCGCCGCCCGGATCGTCACCCCGACGCTGCTCGGAATCACCACCGTGATATCGCCGTTGCCCGTCGCCAGAAACGAATCGGCGATCCGGCTGCCTAGCAAGTTCGCGAAGATGCTGCCCATCGCGGTCGTCACCGCCATCGCGCCCGTGATATTGCTCAGCGACACCGCGCCCGTCGATTCGCAATGCACCCCGCCCGCGCCGCTGACCCGCACCGGACCCGCCATGTTCTGCGCGCTCACCTGGCCGCCCGCATGGTCCACTACGATCTCCCCGCCGCCCGACGTAGCGCTCACCGCTCCGCCCGCCGACCCGATATGCACGCCGCCGCCGCGCGTCTGCGCAGTCACCTCGCCGCCCACCTCGTTGGCCGCGATATCGCCGCCGTCCGTACTCAGGCTCGCCTGTCCGTGCACCGTCTTCACCGAGATCTTGCCCGCGCCCGTGCTGCATTGCAGGTTGCCGTCCACCTGCCCGACCGAAATCACGCCGCCGCCGGTGATCAGTTCGCAATCCCCACGGATGCGGTCGGCGAATAACTCGCCGGCGCGCGAATTCACATGCAGCGCGCCATCCACACCGCGCACGTCCACCTTGCCATCGCTCGTCCCCACTGTGGCCGCCATCAGTCGCGGCGCCCGCACCGTCAGCGTCGATAGCGCTTCGCCGCCCGGAACCCGCACGACGCATGTGCCGCGCTCGCTGGACAACTGCACCACCGCCCGCGACAGTTTGCGCCGCGCCTCGCTCTCCGTCCGCGCCATGACTTTCACGTTCACCGTGTAACTGAAGTCCTTCGATACGCCGCCTTCCACCGTCACCGGACCGTGTCCCATCACGCGCAGTCGCGGTTCCGCCGGGACCGTTCCCGAAAACGTGCGCACCCAACCGCCGCCTTCGCGACGGATTGCGATCGGACCGCGGCCGTCCTCCTGGCCGTAACCGACAGACACCCAGGCCAGCGACGCCACCCCGGCGATTCCGAGAATGCTAAAAAGTGCCGACCGACGCATTCATATCCTTTAGCGCCTTCTCACATTTCAGGCGCACCGCGCTGTTCCCGTCTTTCTGTACCAGATTCTGCAGCACTCCCACCATCGACTCGTCCCGCTTCGCCACCATCAGATCGATGGCCTGAACTCGCACCGCCGCATTGTCGTCGGACTGCAGCACTTGCGCCAACGTCTTACGCACCATCGGATCGCCGGCCCGCGATTTCAAACCCTCGAGCGCCTTCAACCGTACTTCCGCGTTCGCATCGTGCGCCAGCGCATTCAACAGCGCGTCGCGCACTTCATCCGACCCCACACGCGTCTGCAGCAGTCCGACCGATTCCACGCGCACCGCCGGATTTTCCTCGCTCGACGCAGCCACCAGGAATTTCTGGATGCTCGGATCGCCCACATCGCCGGTGATCACTCGCCGCCGCGTCTCGTCGAACGCGATCTGCACCCGGCCGCTGCTGTCCGGCTGCACGCTGCGCACGGTCGAAAAAACATCGTTGTCCGGTGTCATCGAAGCATTGTACGCCACCGGAGCCTGTCCATTCGGCTGCACCGCGAACTTGCCCATCCCAGCGCCCGTGAATCGCGCGGCGAAGAAGCCGATCGCGATGAGGGCCAGCGCTCCCGCCGGTTGCCGGTACTGCGCGAACCCGGTGAAGGTGAATCCCACGGCTTCCAGGAAGAGAGTCCACGGACCTTTGGACGGTTGCACATTGCGCGGCGCGCCGCCTTGAATCGCCGCCATTAGATCCGACCGGCAGTCGTCCAGCAGCATGGGAGGCGGCACCCGGTGCCGACGGTCCAGCGCCGCCGCCAGGGTGCGCTGCTTTTCCATCTCGCGCGCGCAGGCCGTGCACTCGTAAAGGTGCGCCTCTACCCGGTCTTCCTCTTCCGGCGACAACTCGCCGTAATAATAGAGCGGAATCAGTTCTCCCGCCGATTGGCAATTCATACGAAATCTCCCAATGCGGACCGCATCTTCTGTGTGGCCCGGAAAAGGCAGTTCTTGGCCGCCTCTTCGGTTGTGCCCAACATCTCCCCGATGTTCCGCAAACGCAGCCCCTGATAATGGCGTAATTCGAAAACCATGCGTTCCCGCGGCGTCAGATCCTGCAGCGCTCCGTCGATCCGCTGCTTCAACTGCCCGTTCCACATGGAACGCTCCGGGTCCGACTCGGCGCCGTCTTCCTCGAACGTGTCCATCCGGTCGATAGGACCGTCCGAAGTCTCCACCACCGCCGACTCTTCCTTCCGGACTTTCCGTTTCCGCAGCTGGTCCAGGCAGATGTTGGTCACGATTCGGTACAGCCAGGTGTGGAAACTGCAGTCGAACCGGAACGTGTGCAAGTTGCGGTAAACCCGAAGAAACGCTTCCTGGTATACGTCACGGGCGTCTTCCGGACTCCGCAACAGGTTCATCGCGAGCCGGAGCACACTTTGGTCATACGTGCGAATCAGTTGCTCAAAAGCGTCCTGATCGCCGCCCTGAGCGGCCCGAATTAATGAATCAACCTGTGGACTCAAACGGGCCCCAACCGCTCCGGCTGCATCCTGGGCCATATATATGACTACGCTAGCCTACTACGGAATATGACGTGCCTGTCCCGGAATCGTCACGCGATCGGAGCCCCGAACGTAAGAGAGGGGGTCTTTACGACGCCAACCGTGCCGCCCGCCGCAGTGCATGCTCGTACCCGCACACCACCTGGTACACGCACGCATCGAAGAACCGGCCCATCCGATGCTCCAGTTCTTCCTCCGCGTAAAGCTGCATCGCGTTCACCGCGAAACCCTGTTCGTGGACGAACTCAAAGACCTTATCTTTCAACAAATGAAACCGCAGGACCGCCTCGTGCAGCGGAATGTTTTCCTCGAATCGGGTCTGGCCGTAGGTACGGAATCGCAGCAACTGCTCGCCATCCCGGCTCGTCAGCATATCCCCCAGATTCCGTAGGATTTCCCCACACCATTCGCGGATCTCGATCACGGGCCGGTTCGCGAACGTCTGCATATCCGGGTGCTTCCGCACCTCGCCGATCAGCCGTTCCGCGATCTCATCCCAATGCCCTTCAATAAGTTGGACTAGTCGTATGGATAACATGCTCTCCTCTCCGAGGGTGAGCACCTGTAGGGGTCAGCGCACCCAGTGCTTGCGTGAAAAGCCCCGGTGCCACACCTTCTATTATCGCAAATCCTACGACTTTGCTCTCAATCTGTTGAATTTTAAGACATCCTGGTATGGAATCCGGCGTGCAACTGGCTCCGCGACCATCCTAGGAGGTTGCACGTGAGCGACAACCACACGCTGACTATCACCGATAATCGGACTCAGAAGAGCTACGAACTCCCGATCTCAAACGGCACAATCCGCGCCATGGACTTGCGCCAGATCAAAACCGGGCCGGACGATTTCGGCCTGATGACCTACGACCCCGCCTTCATGAATACCGCCTCCTGCCAGAGCGCCATCACTTACCTGGACGGCGAAGCCGGCATTCTGCGATACCGTGGCTACCCGATCGAACAACTGGCCGAGAAGTGCACCTTCCTGGAAGTCGCTTACCTCTTATTGAACGGCGAACTGCCCACGCTCGACGAGTTGGATTCCTGGAACTCGCGCGTCATGCGCCATGCCATGCTCCATGAAAACGTGCGTAAGTTCATGGACGGCTTCCACTACGACGCCCACCCGATGGGCATGCTCATCAGCACCGTGGCCGCCCTCTCCACCTTCTACCCCGACGTCCGCAAGATCGCGGACCGCACCTGCCGCCGCAAGCAGATCGTCCGCCTGATCGGCAAGATGCCCACCCTGGCCGCCTTCGCCTACCGCCACCGCCTCGGACGTCCTTATGTATACCCGGACCCCGAGCTCAGCTACACCCAGAACTACATGAACATGCTCTGGCGCAAGACGGAGCCCAAGTACGCCGCCAACCCCGTGCTGTCGCGCGCGCTCGAGGTCCTCTTCATCCTCCACGCGGATCACGAACAGAACTGCAGCACCAGCACCATGCGCGCGGTCGGAAGCTCCAACGCCGACCCGTTCTCCACCACCGCCGCCGCCATCGCCGCCCTCTCCGGCCCGCTGCACGGCGGCGCCAACGAGGAAGTCCTTCGCATGCTCGACGAAATCGGCAGCAAGGAGAACATCCCCGGCTTCGTCGCCCAGGTCAAAGAAGGCAAGTGCAAACTGATGGGCTTCGGCCATCGCGTTTATAAGAACTACGATCCGCGCGCCCGCATCATCAAGCAGGTGGCCGAGGAAG
>Ga0105240_10001850_pt1 | contig 35399 bp, 26 predicted proteins | sample KBSC54metaG_FD_80426 | JGI IMG/M metagenome (GOLD analysis project Ga0105240, IMG submission 80426) | Corn rhizosphere microbial communities from Kellogg Biological Station, Michigan, USA - KBS C5-4 metaG | ecosystem: Host-associated > Plants > Roots > Rhizosphere > Soil | place: Michigan, USA... | reverse complement strand
GCTTCCGGTTTATCATATAACCATGAAGAGTTCGCTTGTTCTGGCATCAGCCGTCTTTCTTTCCCTCGTTCCCATGCATGCCCAGAGCCTCCCGGAAGGTCCTGGAAAGAGCACGTTTGAAAATACTTGCGGTGGCTGTCACGGTGCCGATATCGTGATCGGCCAGACCGGCACGCGCGACGTCTGGCAGGACACCGTGGATTCCATGCGCAGCCGCGGAGCGCTCGGCACGGACGACGATTTCAAGACCATCGTCAATTACCTGACTATGTATTTCGGCGTTCCCGTGAATGTGAATTCGGCTCCGGCAAAGGAACTTGTCGACAATCTTAATCTCACCAGCGCCGAAGCCGATGCGATCGTCAAGGCTCGCGACAAGAGCAAGTTCAAGGATTACTCGGATCTCGCAAAGGTTGACGGCCTCGACATCAAGAAGCTCGATCCCGTCAAGAGCCGGATCAAGTTTTAATCAAGTCTCGTAGAGAGCCATCCAGATAATCTAGTAGCCCGGCATTATCACTGGACTGCGGGAGTGGAAGCCGCAGCACTCCAGCCGGCGTAAATTGTGCTCCCTGCCGCGACGAGACCAGATGCATCAGGCGTGCAGGCTCAATTTTCGAGCCCGGATGAAACTTGATATTCAACGCGCCGCTCCGGCGGTCGACTGCTTCAATCCCGATCTGCTGGGCGGTGCTCTTGAGCAAGGCAAACCGGAGTAGCGTCTCCACATCAGCAGGCAGCGGACCGTAGCGATCCCCCAGATCCGCCCGCATGGCGTCCGCCTGCGCGGCATCCTTCACATCGGCAATGCGCTTGTAGGCACGCAGACGCTGGTGCTCGTCGGCGATGTACTCGGGCGGGATGCGGATATCGAGTCCCAGATTGAGCGACGAGTGCACTTCGAGCGGTTGCTCTTCCCCTTTTAGCTCCCGCACCGTTTCTTCCAGCAGTCGCACATATGTATCGAATCCCACCGCCGCAATGTGCCCATGCTGCTCGCCACCCAACAGATTGCCCGCGCCACGCAGCTCCAGATCCAAGGCAGCGATCTTGAACCCCGCACCTAAGTCGGAGAACTCACGCAGTGCCGCCAGACGCTTTCGCGCGATCTCCGATAGCTCGGTGTCCGCGGGAACCAGGAGATACGCGTATGCCCGCCGATTCGACCGTCCCACGCGCCCCCGCAACTGATAAAGCTCGGAGAGGCCGTGCCGCTCCGCATGGTCGATGATCATGGTGTTCGCCAGCGGAATATCCAGCCCATTTTCGACGATGGTGGTAGAGACAAACACGTCATATTCATGGCGCATGAAACCGAGCAGCACTCGCTCCAATTCCGCCTCGCCCATTTGTCCATGTCCGACACCGATGCGGGCTTGTGGGACGAGTTCCTGGATCCACGCGGCGCGCGTGAAAATCGAATCGATGCGATTATGGACGAAGTAAACCTGCCCTCCGCGGCTTAGCTCCTGCTCGATCGCCGTCTTGACCAAATCCGGGTTGAAATGCGCGACTACCGTCTGGATCGCCAAGCGATCTTTCGGCGGCGTCTCGATCACGCTCATGTCGCGAATCCCCAGCAGCGACATATGCAGCGTGCGTGGAATGGGCGTGGCGCTCATGCTCAGCACGTGGACTTTCGTCGTCATCTGCTTGAGCCGCTCTTTGTGGCGAACGCCGAAGCGCTGTTCTTCGTCGACTACTAACAGACCGAGGTCGCGGAATACCACATCCTGCGAAAACAGGCGATGCGTGCCCACGGCAATATCGATCTTTCCGTCGGCCAGCTCCTCGACCGACTTCTTCAGTTCTTTGGCGGGCCGCAGCCGCGAAAACATTTCGATGCGCACCGGAAACGCCGCGAATCGCCGCTTGAATGTCTCGAAGTGCTGGAACGCCAGCACAGTAGTGGGCGCAAGTACGGCCACCTGTTTCCCGTCGCCCAGCGCCTTGAACGCTGCCCGCATGGCAACTTCCGTTTTGCCGAATCCGACGTCGCCGCACAGCAGGCGGTCCATCGGATGCGGCGATTCCAGGTCGCGCTTGATCTCCTTGGTGGCGGTGAGCTGGTCCTTGGTCTCCGTGAATTCGAAGGCGTCTTCAAACTCGCGCTGCCAGTTGGAATCGGGCGATAGCGCGAAGCCTTCCGCCATGCGGCGCTGCGCATAGAGCTTCAGCAGCTCATCCGCCATATCGCGCATTTTGGCCTTCACCCGGGACTTCTTCGCTGTCCAAGTGGACCCACCGAGCCTGTCGAGCGGGGGGGGCGAATCTCCGCCGCCGCGATATTTCTCCACCAGGTCCATGCGCGTGAGCGGCACGTAGAGCTTGGCGTCACTCGCGTATTCGAGCAGCATGAAATCGCCCTTTTGCTCGCCTTGGGCGATTTCGCGAATGCCGAGAAATTTCCCGACTCCGTGCGTCGTGTGCACCACGAAGTCGCCTGGCTTGAGATCCGCCAGGTCGGCTGCGAACGCGGCCATCTGGCTTTTGTTTGGACCCGGCTGCGCGACCAGTTCAGAGGACCCGAACAAATCTTCCGACCCGATGAAGGCGATTGCCGAGTCCGGAAACACCACGCCGCGGCGGACCAGACCCTTCACTAAGTAGGTGCTCGCGACGGGCCCGGCCAGGTATGATCGCTCTGCCAGATAATCGGACGCCGCTTCGTTGGGCGCCAGACCCAATTGAAAAGGAACCGAGTATTCGCGCAGGATGTCGGCCAAGCGCTCCAGTTCGCCGTTCGATGGCGCAAAGAATGCCACCCGAGTCCCGCGCTCCACCAGATTCTTGGCTTCGGCGACGGCCACCTGCATGTTCCCTTGAAAGCTCAGCGAGGGTCGCGTCGGAATGTGAGGAACATCCCCCCCCATGGCCAGCTCCCGCAGGTTCAGCACTGGACCCGTAATCGACTTCTCGAATTCCGGCCAATCCGAAAAGTTCGCTGCGGCGAGTTCACTGGCCTCCGGATGCTCGGCCCTTAATTGCTCCAGCCGCTTCCAGAGGCGCTCCGCGGCGGATCGGATATCCTCCGGCTCGTCCAAAATGACGATAGGCTCGCGACCCAGTACGAGCAGCGAGTGCTCGCGCGGTTCTTCTGCTGCTGCCGCGAACTCCCAGCCGGGGAAGACGTCGCCATGGCGGGGCTGCTCAACTAGCGGCAGGATTTCAGCTTCCGAAACCTTGAGCACCGACCGTTGGCTCTCCACGTCGAAGCGGCGGATGGACTCCACTTCGTCGCCAAAGAATTCGATGCGCAGGGGCTTGGCGTTCTCGGCGCCGAACACATCCAGGATTCCGCCGCGGATGGAATATTCGCCGACCATCTCCACCGGATCGCGACGCTCGTATCCAATCGACCGAAGGTGCGCCTCGATTGTTTCGAGCGGTAATTCCTCGCCGGTGCGAATCGCCAGGGCGAGACGGCGGTAATACTCGGCATCGTGCGTTCGTAGCAGGGCCGATGCCGCCGGAGTAATGGTGATGGGCGCACTGCCGGCCGCCATCCTCCACAGCCCGATCGCTCGCTGCTCGCTGATTTCGGTGTGGGGCGAAAGGCGCTGCCCCGGCAGTACGTCGAGGGCGGGGAGTAGGGCAGGCCGTCCCACTTCCGGCCGTCCGATCAACAAATCGAAAAATGTCCCCGTCAGCTCCGCAAGCACTTCGGCCCGCTGATTTCCGTCCGCGACCACGATCAACGGCCTTTCGGTAACCTGCCACAACAGGACTGCGTACAGCGCCTTGGCCGTAGGCGTCAATCCTGCGAGCGAAAATGGCCCGGCCTCATGCCGTAGGATCGCCGATACGAGCTGTTGGAATACCTCTTGCCGGCCGATGGTGTGGAAGAGATCGCGAACCGAGGGGTGAGTCACGGGCAGTATTATTGTAACGGTGAATACGAAAGAGCCATAATGGAGCCAGGATGTTCCGGCCGCATCAGAACCTGAGCGACGAAATCAACCGCAACATCATCCGCAGTGAAATTGAGGGTGGTGTGTACCTGCGGGATCTGCCGGTAGCCGCCAAAGTCGAAGTCCAGACTCGCAACCGCTATTACACGATCGTTCCATACAGGGATGGATCGGCCTGGATTTGCGGTCATCCAGAGTTTTGCCCCGAACCAGTCCTGGTGCAGATTTCAGGATCGAACTGGGGTGGCTCCATGCTCAAAACAGCGTATCTCGGTCGCGGCATGCACATGGAATTCCGCCATCCCGATTATGAAGGCCCGATCATCACCTCGCCTATCGTGGACATCCGGGTCTTGTCCGAAGCGGCCTAACGCGTTTTCCCGATCAACTCCCGCATATCGTCGATCAAAAAATCCGGAGGCGAGGCGACGAACGTTTCCGGCTGAAACCCCCAGCGCACGCCACAGGATAGAGTGCCCGCATTGCGCGCCGTCTGCACATCCACGGCGCTATCCCCGACCATAATGGTGCGCTCGCGGGCCGCGCCCGATTCGGCTATTAGCGCATTCAGACCAGCAGGGTCCGGTTTCTTTTCCGGAAAACTGTTCCCACCATAGACGCGAAAAAAGTGTAGAGCGAGCTTCAACCGCTCGAGCATCTGCAACGAGAATCGAATCGGCTTGTTGGTTAGCACCGCCAGCGGGATTCCTGCCCCGTGCAATTCGTCGAGCGCTTCTCGAACCCCGGGATACAGACGCGTCGAATCCAGCATGTGGTCGCGGTAATAGTCAAGAAAATATTTCAGACCGCGCGACCAGTCTTCTTCGCCGGCATCCGGCAGCGCGCGTTGCACCAGCACCGGCGCGCCATTGCCCACGTAACGGGAAACGTCTTCCGCCGGCAGAGGCCCCAGGCCCATCCAGGCACGGGTTGCGTTGACGGCTTCGGTCAGATCGCGCTGCGAATCCACCAGCGTGCCGTCCAAATCGAAGACCAAAAGGTCGCCGGTCATTGGTTCACCGGCCGGGGCGGCGGTGACTTTGGTTCCTTCTCGCCCTTTTCTTCTTTCCTACGGCTCTTGTGAACCTGGTCGTCCCAAGCCTGCCGGACCTCGCGAATCGTATCGCGGACCGGGTCTTTCAGCGCCCGAGGCGCGAGCGATGCGATGATGTTCGACCCATCGATCGCGTACGGCAACAACGCCGATCCCGTCATCCAAGCGGGAACCGGCCGCGGCGTGAACGCCATCAGCACGGATACCAAGGCCACCGCCGCCAAGCCTCCCCGGACCAGTCCGAAACCTGCGCCCATGATCCGGTCGAGCCAGGAGAGCCCAGTCCATTTGAGCAGTTTCGCCAACAGATTGCCGGTCAGGCCGCCGAGCACTGTGCAGGCGAAGAAGACCACTAGAAATCCCATCAGATTCGAGAATGCGACCGAGCTAATGAATCTGTGGATCCACTCCGCCGGGATGCTGTAGAACCAGAAACCGAAGATCACGCCCGTGATAGCGGCCAGCAAGCCGATGCCGGCTCGTGCGAACCCAGCCATAAATCCGGATACAACCGACGCGCCCACGATCGCGATCAAAACAATGTCGAGAAGACTCACGACGCGAGTTCGCGGCCCGTCAGCTCGCGGTACGCGTCTTTGTATTTGTCACTCGTCTTCTTGGCGATATCTTCCGGCAGCGCGGGCGCAGGCGGCTGCTTGTTCCACTGGATGGATTCCAGATAGTCGCGGACGAACTGCTTGTCGTAGGACGGCTGGGCCTTTCCTGGTGCATATTGAGTCGCCGGCCAGAAGCGCGACGAATCCGGCGTCAGAACCTCGTCCGCCAGCACGATCTGGCCGCCGACGGTTCCGAACTCGAACTTGGTGTCGGCGATGATGATCCCGCGCGTACGGGCATAGTCCGCTGCTCTCTTGTAAATCGACAAAGTCAGGTCGCGGAGCTTGGCCGCATCGGCTGCCCCGATAATTTTGGCCATCTCGTCAAACGATATGTTTTCATCATGCCCGGTGACCGCCTTGGTCGCGGGAGTGAAGATCGGCTCCGGTAACGCATCCGACTCACGCAGGCCCGGAGGCAGTGCGATGCCGCACACGGCGCCGGTCTTTTGGTAGTCCTTCCATCCCGAACCGACCAAATACCCTCGGGCCACGCATTCCACCTGGAACATGTCGGCGCGCTTCACCCACATGGATCGTCCGGCGAATTCGGGCGGCAGGCCGCTGGTATCGGCGCTAAGGAAATGATTCGGGACCATATCCTTCAGGTAGTCCAGCCAGAAAAGCGTCATCTGCGTAAGGACGCGTCCCTTGTCTGGGATGCCCGTGGGCAGGATGTAGTCGAACGCCGAGATGCGGTCCGTCGCCACGATCAGCAGGCGGTCGCCGTCCTCGTAAACGTCCCGTACTTTGCCTCGGGCAAACAGCCGATAATTCTTCAGATCGCTCTCTAGGAGCACATTGTTAGGGTTTGAATTGGGTTTGGGTGCCAAACCCAATTATACTTTCCATATGGCTGCGCACACCAGACTTCAATGCTCCTTTCCATCCTGATTCCGGTCTACAACGAACGGACAGTGGTGGAGAAGAGCCTGGCGCTCGTTTTATCGGCCCCTTTGCCGGAAAACATGGACCGCGAGCTGGTGATTGTGGACGATTGTTCCACCGACGGAACGTCCGACATCCTCGACCGCCTGGCTGCCCGCGAGCCGCGTATCCGCCTTTTTCGGCAACCCGTGAATCAAGGGAAGGGCGCTGCGGTGCGCCGCGCGATCCAGGAAGCCATCGGCGATTTTTGCCTGGTTCAGGACGCCGACATGGAGTACGATCCCACCGAATATCCCAAGTTGATGCGTCCCCTCCTCGACGGTCACGCGGATGCGGTGTTTGGCTCTCGCTATCTGGCCGGGGACCAAAGCCGCGTGCTGCCATACTGGCACACCAAGATCAATCAGTTTCTGACGCTGGTCTCGAACATGTTCAGTAATCTGAACGTGACCGACATGGAAACCTGCTACAAGGTTTTCCGCACCGACCTGCTGAAGAGTATCCCGATCCGCAGCGATCGGTTCGGCTTCGAGCCGGAGATCACTATGAAGGTCTCCAAGCGCAAGCTGCGGGTGTACGAAGTTCCTATCAGCTACCACGGCCGCACCTACGAAGAAGGCAAGAAGATCGGCTGGAAAGACGGCGCTAAGGCCCTGGGCGTAATCCTGTACTTCTGGATAATCGACGATCTGTATGCGGAAACCTACGGCCGCGGACTTCTCAATAGTCTGACCGGTACCCCCCAATATCAAAGCTGGATCACACGGATTCTGCGTCCGCACCTGGGCGACACGATCCTTGAAATCGGTGCGGGCCTGGGCAATTGGACCGGCCGTCTGATGGGTAAGAAACTCCTGTATGTCGCCGCGGAAAAAGACGCGCTCTATCTGCACGCTCTTCGCAACCGGTTTCTGCGCACGCCGAACGTGATGGTGAGCGAGCTCGATCCGGAAACCCCCTCTGATTACCAGCCGTGGGCGGGTCAGTTTGCCAGCGCGTTGTGCGTAAACCTGCTCGAAACAGTGGAAGATCCCGAATCCGTGATCGTATCCCTCAAGGGATGCCTGAAGCCGGCGGGAGCCGTCGTCGTGCTGGTCCCTCAGGGTAAGTCACTCTTTAGCTCGCTCGATCGAGGAATGGGTCATAAGCGCCGCTTCGACGAGCCGGAGTTGCGCAGGCTTTTCGAATCCCACGGCTTCCAGATCGAGCATGAGCATCAAATCAACAAGATTGGCGCTCTCTCCTGGTGGTTCTTCGGGAAAATCATGCATCGGGCGAAGATGAATCGTCCGGGCCTGAAGCTGTGGGACAAGACCGTCTGGTTTTGGCGGCGCATCGACTTTCTACTGCCTTGGCGCGGTCTTTCTCTGGTGATCGTGGCGCGGTTGAAAACACAATAGACATGGCAAACGACGCGAAATATGTAGTTACCGGCGGAGCCGGCTTCATCGGGTCCACGCTCGTCCGAAGGCTGATCGAACGTGGAAAAGTGGCGGTGATCGACAATCTTCTCACGGGCCACGAGGCCAACCTCAAAGAAGTTCGTGGCCAAATCGAATTCCACAGAGTGGATATTCGTGACGCCGCCGCGCTCGATCCAGCGGTCCAAGGCGCCGACACCGTGTTTCATCTGGCTGCGATTCCGTCGGTGCCGCGATCGATTGACGATCCGGTGCCTTCGCACGAGGTCAACATCGATGGCACGTTCAATGTTCTGCGCGCGGCCGCCAACGCGCGTGTGCGGCGAGTCGTGTATGCGGCGTCCTCTTCGGCCTACGGCGACACGGAAGTCCTGCCCAAGATTGAGACGATGACGCCGCTGCCAAAATCGCCATATGCAGTACAGAAGTTGTTGGGCGAGTACTACGCTTCAGTGTTTCACTCCTGCTATGGCCTGGAAACGGTGGCGCTTCGATTTTTCAACGTCTACGGACCGCGCCAGGATCCCACTAGCCCCTATTCCGGAGTGCTCAGCTTGTTCATGAAGCATCTGATTGCCCGCACATCGCCGACGATTTTTGGTGATGGCGGACAATCCCGCGATTTTACCTATGTCGAGGATGTAGCCGACTTATGCTGGAAAGCTTCACAGGCTGACGGCGTAGCTGGGAAGATGTACAACGCGGGCAACGGCAACGAGTACACTTTGAACCAGATTTGGAGGCTGCTGCAGCAAATGGAGGGCGTAAGCCTTCCTCCAAATATGGCCCTGCCCCGTGCTGGCGACGTCCGCCATTCCAAAGCCGATACCGCGGCGGCGATCCGCGATTTGGGCCACTCGCCGCGCATTACGATTGAAGAAGGTTTGAGGAGAACGCTCGAATGGTACCGCCTCGCGATGTAACCAGCGGCACCAGGGGTGGCCGTCCGCGCATGGGCGGCGACCGCACGCCGAAGCCTCCCGCGGCGCGTCCGGCTACTGCGAAGAAAGCTGTCCTGTTCGTGTGTATTGGCAATGCCTGCCGCAGCCAGATGGCGGAAGCCTTTGCGCGTGCCTACGGTTCGGATATTCTGACGGCGCATAGCGCCGGTTTGTCGCCCGCCTCGGGAGTCCCATCGCTGACTCGCCAGACACTCAGCGAAAAAAACATCTCGAGTGAAGGCCAATTTCCAAAGGATTTGGAATCCTTCGCCGGAAAATCATTTGATGTAGTCGTCAATCTAAGCGGCGAGCCTCTTCCGCCGGCGTTCGGTGCGGCCCGTATGGTCGAATGGAACGTCCGCGATCCGATCGGAGAGAGCGAGAGCGTCTACCGCGCCGTGGCCACACAGATCGAAGGTTTGGTCATGCGCCTGATCCTTGAGCTAAGGGGTGGTTAGTGTTGGCCGCGCGTGCCGCCAAGCGTACGTCCCTGACAATCGTCTGCCACGGCGCGTAACCGCGCGCAGCCGAATAAGCGTCTTCTTCAAACTGCAGCGCGATATCCAGGCGTGTGCCGGGCACTAGCTCCGCGGCTCGATCCGCGAAGTTCCAAGCCTTCGCGCGAATCGTCCGGCCAGGTACCTTCAACTTCAGGAAAACATGCTTCTCTTTGATGATGTCGGGCGGAGCCGCGATCTCCACGCCGCGCGCGACAAACATCGGAGCCGCATTCCCGAAGCCGAACGGAGCAAGCCTAAAGATATCCTGAATGCAACCGTCGTCGATTTCATCCAGCGCGATTTCGGCATCAATCACCAACTCGCGCTCGAAGTCGGCCGGCGTGAGCCGCTCGCCCGCGTAAACCCGCAGCCGCTGGCGAAATTCCTCGACCCGGGCGGCATCCATGGTAATACCCGCGGCTTGCCGATGCCCGCCGAACTTGCCGAACAAATCCGGCATAGCCTCCAAGGCTTCGAGCAGATGAAAGATAGGTATGCTGCGACCGGAACCCTGCGCGAGGCCGTTTTCGAGGCCCAGCACGAACGCCGGACGATGAAAGCGCTCCACCACGCGGCTGGCCACAATTCCCACCACGCCTCGATGCCAGCCTTCGCCCGCAAACACCAGCGCGGTGTCGAGATCGGTCACTGGTTGCTCCACGCATTGCTCGAAGATCGCGCGCGCGATGTCCGCCTCAGTATCCCTGCGGTCGCTGTTCAAATCGTGTAACTTCGTTGCCAGGGTGCGAGCGATCTCACCGTCCTCAGTCAGAAACATTTCAATCACATCCGCTGCGCTGGCCATGCGTCCGGCAGCGTTGATTCGCGGAGCTACCTGAAAAGCGACCTGCCGCGCGTTGGGAGACTCGCCTTCCGAGAATCCCGAGACATCCAGCAGTGCTCGCAGGCCGGGATTGCGCACGCGATCCAGCCCCGCCAAGCCTCGCTTCACGATCACGCGGTTTTCGCCGGTCAGCGGCACCACATCCGCGACTGTGGCGATCGCAACCAGTTTCAACAGCGAGTCGATCAAGCGCTCGCGGCGGGCTTGCTCCCAGCCTAAGTCACGAATCAGCGCATCCATGAGCTTCAGCGCCACACCGGCTCCGCACAGATTCTTCTCCGGATATCCGCAATCGGGCCGATTCGGATTCAGCACGGCCGCCGCCGGTGGAAGCTCGGTTTCAGGCAGATGATGATCGGTCACGATCACATCAATTCCCAGCCCTGTAGCGTGCTCGACCACGGCATTCGCCCGAATGCCGGTGTCGACGCTCACGATCAGAGAAACACCCGCCGCGGCGGCATCTTCCACCACCTCGCTCCGCATCCCGTAGCCATCTTTCAACCGATGAGGCACGTGAAAGGAAGCATTCCCGCCCAGCAGACCGAGGCCCTTTTTAAGGATGACAACGGCGCTGGTCCCGTCGACGTCATAATCGCCGTAAAGTAAGATGCGCTCTTTTTGTTCGATGGCTCGCCGCAGACGCGCAACCGCCGGCGCCATATCCTTCAGCAGCGACGGGTCGTTCAGATCGGCGATTGATGGCTCCAGGAACTGGCGGCCTGATTCCAGCGTTCGATAGCCCCGCGACCACAACACTCGGGCCGCTGGAATCGCAATCTCCAGCGCCCGAGCAAGTCCGGCTGTTCCGCCGGCGTCGGATTCGGGTATGGTCCACTTCACTTAGTTATTAGAGTAGTACCCGCTCAGAGGATTCTCATCCCCTTCGTCCTGGTAGGAATATTCAATTCGCTCTACCAAGTCATTGAGCTCGTCGAACCAGTCCGTGCGAACCTCGAAAACGTATGTTCGTTGCGCGTGGTCGAAGGACAGTTCAATCTGACAGGTAAATCCTTCGTATGCCTGCATTTCATGCAAACGAGCATCGAGTGTCCGGCGTTCGTCCCGCTCCAGATCCGAATCCGACAGTTGCGCCATGGCATTTTCGACGACGTCTGGCGTCAATTCGCGGGCGTAGAGAGTCACCAGGCGCACGCCCGCCGCACAGGCAGCTTCCACGAATTCCTTATAATCGGGGTGATTCTCCGAATCCCAGTAGACTGCCTCGGTCAAAGATCGTTCCGATTCGGCCCGTGGATAGCTCCGAAACACCGCTAACCCCCGGGATTCCAGGTGTTGCTCGATTTCGTGACGCAGAGTGTCTAGGTTCGGTCTCATCCGGTAAGTACTCTGGGAACCCTCCCACGCTAGCACAGCGATTCTTAAATTAAAACGGATCGAACCTGCGTCATCCCTTTGTAGGTTTTTGCCGTCTTCCTAAGTTGCAGCAAATCAATGGAAGTTAAGGACCCTTAAGGAGTTTCGATTGTAACCTTTTACCGAGTTTGTGACATCTTTACTCCGGTAGCGTCTCCGAACGCAACTCAAGGGAGGATCCTTAGAACCATATGAAAAAGTACTTAGTGTCGTTGACGGCTTTGCTCGCACTTACCGGTTTGGTGCTGCTGGCGGCTGATATTGACGGGACCTGGACTGCCGAAACTCAAGGCAAAAACGGTCCCCAAACGCAGACCCTTACGCTCACGTCCAAGGGTGGCGAACTGACGGGAAAGATGGACACCGGCCGGGGTGGTCCTTTAGATATTACCGAAGGTAAGATTGAAGGCTCCAACGTGTCGTTCAAGATCGTTCGCGAAGGCAAGAACGGTAAGCAGGAGCAGGAGTACAAAGGCACGCTTTCGGGCGGCGAATTAAAGCTGCAATTTACGGGCGGTCGCGGCCCCGTCGACATGACCTTCAAGAAGAAATAGCCGGTCTGTAGCTGATTGGACAGGCCCACTGCGGAACGGGAGGATTCGGTTCGAGTGTTGAAAATTCTCGTGCTTCTGGCAGTGAGCCTGCCATTCGTTTTTGCACAATCAGGAACAATTAAAGCGGGCAGCCAGCCGATCCCCGGCGCAAGTGTGCGTGCCACCCAAGGCGAGCGCAGCCTGGTCACGCTGACCGACGATAATGGCGCGTTTCACTTCGATGGAATGGCGCCCGGCGCCTGGGTTATCGAAGCCGATATGTTCGGGTTCGATCACTTGCGCCGCGAAGTCCAGGTCGCGTCCACACCTACCAACCTCGATCTCACCCTTCAGTTGTCCGCGCGTGCCACCGTACCCGCTCCCCCTCCTTCGCGTCCGGCGGCGCAGGACGTACAGGCCAGCACGAATTTGCAGCCACCTCAGGCGGACGCCACTGCGGAGTTCACGCCGCCACAGGTTTCCGCGGACAGCTCTAACGAATCGTTTCTGGTGAACGGGACCGTGAGCGACGCCCTGCGAACGAATCAAGGTGATTTTACGGGATTTAATCCCGGTGGATTTGGCCAAAACGGCGGTTTCCCCGGTGGCGATCAGGGCGGCCCTGGGCTCCCTGGTGGCGGCCAACCGGGTGTTGCCGCAGCCGGTGGACGAGGCGGACCAGGTGGCGGTGGGCGTGGCGCCCGAGGTGGCGGCGGTGGCGGTTTTGCTGGCGGCGGCCCCGGTGGTGGCGGTGGCTTCGCGGGAGGCGGCGGACGAAACGGTGGTGGCGGTGGCGGACGAGGCGGTCCCGGAGGACGCGGGGGCCGCGGCGCCCAGAATGCGGCGTTTATCGGCAATCGTGCCCGGCGTTCCGCCAATCAGATCCGAACCCAGGTGTTCTATACGGCGCAAAATTCAGCGTTCAATGCCCGCCCCTTCTCAATCAATGGTCAAGACCAAGTTAAGAGCTCCTACAGCAATAACCGCTACGGAGTGAACGTGGGAGGACCGCTCATCATTCCCAAGCTGTTCGACGCCAGCAGGATTCTGAATTTTACCGTGACCTACAACGGAATATTGTCGCGGAGCCCGTACAACTCCACTACGACTTTGCCGAACGCGGCAGAGCGCAGTGGTAATTTTGCTGGACTAAACACGATTTACGATCCCTCCACATGTGTTGCGGGTTTGGGTTGCCAGCCATTTGCGAATAATCAGATCCCCTTGACCCGAATTAATCCCATCGCACAGGGACTGTTGCAGTATGTTCCGCTGCCGATATACGACACCTTAAGGCAGAACTACCTTGCCAACACCGCCGTCCCGGCCAATTCGCAAAACGTCAATACGAGGTTGCAGTGGACCGTGGACCAAACCAACCGGATCTCATTCACCTCCAACTATCAAAGCAGCAACGGCCAGAATGGCAACCCGTTCGCATTCCGGGATGAAAAGCAGGGAGACGGCTCCAATTCTAGCGTTGCCTGGACCAAGAACCTGAGTTCGCGCATGTTCAGCAATTTCACCATCGGGTTCAACCGGAATTACAACCTGCTAGTCCCCTATTTCGAAACCCTAGGCGTGGACGCGGCTTCGCAACTGGGAATCATCGGAACCTCTCCGGATCCGCGCAATTTCGGCCCGCCCTCGCTGTCCTTTACCAACTACAACGGTCTGAGTGACGGGAATCCCTCCACCACGGCGGTGAACACGCTGAACGTATCCGAGAGCTTCACTTACCGGCGGGGTAAGCACAACTGGGGTTGGGGCGGTCAGTGGAGCAAAGCCATGACCAATACCGTCGCTGATTCGAACGGCCGCGGAACGTTTGCTTTCTCCGGTCTATCCACCAGCAACTTCGATACGACCGGTCAGCCCATCAAGGGAACCGGCTGGGACTTTGCGGATTTCCTCCTGGGACTGCCGGACTCCGCGTCAGTCCGCTATGGCGCGTCAAGCCAGTATTTCCGTTCTCAAACGATGAGCTTTTACGGTCAGGATGACTGGCGCATCCGCAACAACTTTTCCCTGAGCCTAGGCCTGCGCTATGAGTACTTCACGCCGATCCAGGAGAAATACGGGCATCTCGCGAATCTGGACATCGCGCCGGATTTCACCGCGGTTGCACCAGTGATTGCAGGCGGCGTCGGTCCTTATAGCGGACAGTTTCCGTCCGCGCTGATCAACCCCGATAAAAACAATTTTTCGCCCCGATTAGGCATAGCCTGGAAACCTACCGCGCGCAGCAAATACACCTTCCGCACGGGCTATGGCTGGGCTTACAACATGGGCGTCTACAACCAGCTGGGGAACAGACTCGCCCAGCAGCCTCCTTTTTCCCTCACCAACTCAGTCAACACGACAGCCGATAACATCCTGTCGCTCGGCACCGGCTTGATCGCCGTTCCGGTCGGGCAGACCATCACCAATACCTTTGCGGTGGACCGTTATTATCTCGCGGCCTATGCGCAATCCTGGAATGCGATCGTCCAGCGGGAACTACCGGCGGGCATGGCGATGGAGATCGATTATAACGGCCAGAAGGGGACGCGCCTTGACGTCCAGACTATTCCCAACGCCGCCCCGCCAGGATCGCCACCGTTAACCGCCGAGCAGCAGCGCATGATCGGAAACGCCCAGGGCTTTATCTACGATAGTCCCGTTGGCAATTCCATTTATCATGCCGGTACCGCACGGGTTACCCGCCGTTTCCGCAACAACTTCCAATGGCAAGTGGTCTATACCTTTCAGAAGCTGATCGATAACACCACATCGCTGGGAGCCGGTGTAGCCCAGAATGCCAATAATCTGGCGGCCGAGCGCGGAATCGACTCGCCCACGGGACAAACGCTCGCTCTTAATTACACGGCCCAATCGCCGGTCGGTGTTCGAAACGCCATGTTTCAGAAACAGCCCTGGCTGCAAAAGTCGTTGAAGGATTGGCAGCTCACAGGCACCACACAAGTGGCGAGTGGACGACCGCTTACGGCCACCGTCCAGGGAAACGTCGCCAACCTCGGAGGAGCCGGTGTGTCCGGCACCGTGCGCGCGGACGCCACCGGATTGCCGGTCGACGGCGGATCGGGCTATTTCAACCCGGCGGCATTCGTGGTTCCGCTAGCAGGGACATATGGGAACGCCGGACGCGGCACCATACCCGGCCCGGGCACGTTTACCATGAATCTGCAGCTCGCGCGCCAGATCCAGTTGGCCGAGCGCAAGAGCGTCGAATTTAATGTGAGTGCCACCAATCTGTTGAACCACGTGAATATCCAGGGCATCGGCACAGTGGTGAACTCGCTGAATTACGGATTAGCGACAGCAGCGGGTGGCATGCGGACTGTTTCTGCCACTGTGCGCCTGAGATTTTGATGACAATGAAACCCATACTTCTGCTGGTGGCTGCTTCCTTATTCGCGCAGGAGGTCACATTTAAAACTGAGACCAAGCTGGTAGTGGTGAATGTCTCGGTCAAAGGCAAAGACGGCAAGCCGCTCACCAACCTCAAGAAGGAAGACATCGAGATCTACGAAGACGGCGTGAAGCAGAACCTCGCTGTTTTCGAGCTGGAACAGCTCAGCAATGATCTGCTCGCCCCCGTCGCGGCGACCCCCTCCACCCCGGTAACGCTGGAGGAGCGTGCTCCAGCTCCTGCCGCTCCTGCTGGGCAGGCCGTGACTACCGCAGCCACCACCGCTCCAGCGCGTCATCAGGACAAGCGTCTGGTCGCCTTGTTCTTCGATTTTTCGAACATGCCGCAGGCCGATCAGCTTCGGGCCAAGGACGCCGCGGTCGATTTCATTACTAAGCAGATGACAGCTTCCGATCTGGTGTCCATCATGGCCTACGGAAACCGGTTCGATGTGCTGGAAGACTTCACCGCCGATCGTGACCGCCTGCTCTCGAGGCTTCAGAAGATGGCGACCGGGGAAGGCGCCGGCCTCGCCGACGTAGCTGCCACCAGCGCTGATGAGGGCGATGATAGTGGGGGTTTCGTGGCCGATGACACCGAGTTCAACATCTTCAATACGGATCGCAAGCTGACTGCTTTGGAGGATGCCACCAAGAAGCTGGCCGCCTATCCGGAAAAGAAAGCGCTGATCTATTTTGCTAGTGGCCTCACTCTGACGGGTCTTGAGAATCAAAGCCAGCTCCGTGCCACCGTAAACTCAGCGGTGCGGGCGAATGTATCGTTTTATCCGGTGGACGCGCGCGGTCTGACCGCATCCTCGCCGGTGGGAGACGCCTCGACATCCTCAGGCCGGGGCACTGGAGCCTTCACCGGCAGCAAGCAGTCGAGCCAGCGGAATAGCCTGACCGGCTCGCAAGACACGCTGTACACTCTGGCATCGGACACCGGCGGCAAAGCTCTGGTGGATTCGAACGATCTCGCCATGGGCATCCGGCAAGCCCAAGAGGACATCAGCAGCTATTACATCCTTGGCTACTACAGCAGCAATGCGGCCGAGGACGGAAAATACCGCAAGATCCAGGTGAAGCTGGTTGGCAAGGATCTTCAGTCCAACGCCAAGGTCGATTACCGCAACGGCTATTACGCAGGCAAAGTTTTCGCGAAATTCACCGCCGGCGATAAAGAGCGGCAGCTTGAAGAAGCTTTGACCCTGGGCGATCCGGTCAGTGAGCTTCCGCTGGCCCTCGAAGTGGATTATTTCCGCGTCGCGCAAAATCGCTATTTGGTGCCAATTTCGCTCAAGATTCCGGGCTCGGTCCTGGCGCTGGCGAAGAAGGGCGGCAAGCAAAGTACCGACTTCGATTTCATCGGCCAGGTCCGCGAGAATCCGTCCGGCAAACTGGTCGGCGGTGTGCGCGATAACATTCCCGTCAAGCTCAGCGATACGGATGCCTCGCAATTGGAGCATCGTCACTTGCAGTACGATGCCGGGCTCACCCTTCCGCCGGGTAAATACAACTTACGATTCCTGGCGCGTGAAAATCAGACCGGCAAGATGGGCACCTTCGAAACCAACTTTGTGGTCCCCGACTTGTCCGTGTCAAAGGACCTGCGCTTGAGTTCCGTGATCCTCAGTAGCCAGAAGGAAGACGTCAAGGCGGCCGTGGGATCGGCCGACAACGATAAACGGGCGTTGGCGAATCATCCCCTGATCCAGAACGGGCAGAAAACCGTGCCTAGCATCACACGGGTGTTTCGCAAGGATCAAACCTTGTACGTGTACTTCGAGGTGTACGATCCCGCTCCAGAGGGAGCGTCCAAGGCTCCTGACCTAAGTGCCCAGGTGGAGTTGCTGCAGGGCGCTCGCAAAGCGTTTTCGTCGATGCCGGAGAGTCAGACTAAGATGACTCCTAATCGTCCCGGCGTAGCGTCGTTCAGCTTTCAGGTGCCATTGGCCAAAATGGCGGCGGGTCAATACACCGCGCAGATCAACGTGATCGATGAGGCGGGGAAGCGCTTCGCCTTCCCGCGTAGCGCGATCGTCGTGCTGCCTTAAATTCGGTAAACTGACGGCGTGAACACCGCTCGCTACATCCACTGGCAAGACCGAGGGATGTGGCTTGGCTACTTCGAAGAGTTTCCCGACTACCTTAGCTCAAGGCGAAACCATCGAGGAGCTCGAAGAAAACCTTCGCGATCTCTACCGGGATCTGACCAGTGGTGAGATTCCAGGCATCCGTAGGGTCGGCGCATTGACGCTGGGATGAAGCGGACCGATCTGATCCGCAAGTTGCAAGAGGACGGATGTGTTCTGGTTCGGCACGGCTCGCGCTTTGGCGTGCGACGTGGAACGTTACGCTCCATAAATCGCGTACCGCTCAGAATCACCATCCAGATTGGATGGCGGTTAGCAGCCAAAGCAGTATCCAGCAAAAGAAAAGGGTCCCGAAGAGCAGTAGTGTCACGCGCCAGTTTACTGAGCCTGGTGATAGCGGAGTCAAAGCCCCATCCGCTCGAGCTTGCGATACAGCGTCTTCCGCTCGATCCCCAGCACCTTCGCAGCGCGACTCTTGTTACCATTCGTCGCCGCCATTACCCGGCGGATCTGCTCCGCCTCGGTATCGGCAAGGCTGTCACTGGCATGGTCGCGGGAATCCATCTGGTCGATCGATTGGCGAACGGCGCCATCGTCAATACGACTGCCCGGCGCGAGGATCGTCAGCCGCTCCATCATGTGCTGCAACTGTCGGATGTTGCCTGGCCAGCTATATTCCTCCATCGCTTTGACGCCGGAGTCCGTCAGCTTGGTATCGAGCTTGTAGCGCTCGTTATAGCGCTTCAGAAAATAGTGGACCAACAGAGGGATGTCGCTGGCCCGTTCGCACAGGGGCGGCACGGTCAGGCGCACCACATTGAGCCGGTACCACAGGTCCTCGCGAAACTTGCCTTCATCCACCAGCTTCTGAACATCCTTATTAGTCGCCGCGATCACACGTACGTCGACTTTTTTCGCGCGCGACGAGCCCAGCGGACGAATTTCCCGTTCCTGGAGAAATCGCAGCAGTTTTAACTGAAATCCGAGATCAATATCGCCGATCTCGTCAAGAAATACGGTCCCACTATGCGCGGCTTCGAATACGCCCATCCGGTCGCGATCCGCACCCGTATAGGCACCCTTAAGCGTTCCGAAGAGCTCGCTTTCCAGCAAGGAGGGCGCGATCGCGCCGCAATCCACGGGCACGAACGGCTGTTGCGTCCGCTTACTGTTGGCGTGGATCATGCGTGCGATGAGTTCCTTGCCGGTCCCGGTTTCGCCTTCGATCAGAACCGTCGCATCCGTCGGTGCAACCTTGGAAAGCGTCTTATAAATCTCGATCATGCGCGGCGAACTGCCGATCATTTCCGTATCGGGGAGATCGTCGATAGAAGCCGCTTCATCGTCGTCCGGCTCACCTAAGGACTTCTCGGCGCGGCGGATCGTGTCCACCATCTGCGCCATCTCGAAGGGCTTGGCTAAGTATTCGAAAGCCCCGCCCGCAGTGGCCGCCATCACCGTTTCCATGCTGCCGCGGCCAGTCATCAGGATTACCAGACAGTCTGGGTTCGCGCGGCGCGCTGTGCGCATTACATCGAGACCGGTACGCTCGTCCAGGTAAATATCGGAAATTACAATAGGATAACTTTGCTTTTCCAGGCGATCCAGTGCCTCGCGCGTGGAGGACACTGCTTCGACGGCATAGCCTTCCAGTTCCAGGCACGTGACCATGGTGGTCCGTACGGACTGGTCATCTTCGACGATCAGCAGTTTCGGCATTGGTTGGAGCGCTCGCGTGTGCCTTCATAATCATGGTAAAACACGAACCTTCGCCGGGAGTGCTGGTGACCTCAATTCGGCCTCCGTGCCGAAAAACGATTTGCTCTACGATCGAAAGCCCGATGCCTGTCCCAGTTTCACCGGAAGCCTCGGCCCGCTTGGTCCGATAGAATTTCTGAAAAATGCTCTTGATCTCCTTGGCATCCATGCCAATTCCCTGATCCACTACCGACAAGCGCAAATCGCCGTCGCGCAACGCGGAATATACGTGAATTTCGGTATCAGCCGGCGAATACTTTACGGCGTTGGTGAGCAGGTTGTAAAGCGCATACTCGAGCAGTTCGCGATCCCCCAAAAGCGTGGCGTCGACAGCGCTGTCGAGGGACATCGCGATGTGCTTGCGTTCGGCCAGCGGCCGCGCTCTCCCCATGCAGGTATTAACGAGTTCCGCCACGGCCAGCGGCTCCTGCTTCAGCTCCATCTGCCCATCGGCTAGCCGTTCGACGTCCAGGAAGGTTGAGATGATACGCGCCAGCCGTTTCGATTCCGAATTGATCATCTCGGTTAATTCGCCGCGCTTTGCGTCGGGGAGATTGTAGCGGGTCATCAGCTCGCTCGATCCCTGAATCGCCGTGAGCGGCGTGCGCATTTCGTGCGCTGCCCAATGAATCGCCTGCTGGTAGCGCGACTTTTCGGATTCGGATTTGCGTAGTTGACGGCGCACCACGAAGTGCTGGTAACTTGCTGCTCCCGCCGAACTCAACCAGGCAACCGCAAGCGGCGCAAAGTAGGGAAACACGCTATCGTGACGAAAGAATTGTACGGGCATCCACATCGTCAGGCCCAGCAGGATCGCAGCCGCCACATATGCGTACCAGCCAGAAAGGAAGCCAAAGACCAGACCCGCAGCCACCGCCAGCGTGAGACAGACCAAGAGTACGCTACTTTGCGCGGTGCGCGTCAGAAAATGGCCCTTGGCCATCGTTTCGAAAGCCTGGGCATGGACTTCCACACCAGAGACATCATTTCCGGAAGGGCTCACCAGCCGGTCGTGCGCCGCTGAAAGCGCAGTGATCCCTAGAAAAACGGTTTTGTCTCGTATCAGATCCCGCTGCTGGACAATCTGAAGGGGAGAAATAGTTGGAATCCAGCGAGGAGGCAGGTAGCGAATCAGCATCGGATACTCAGGACCCTGTTGGGCCGGAAGAATCACCGTACTTCCGATCTGGAGGTCGCCTGGAGACTCAACAATCTCTGCCCCGCGTGCGAGACGAAACGCTTCCAGGGCGAGTGCCCATCGGCGCTGTCCGCCTGCGACTCGCGCAAGCTCAATCTGGCGGCTGACGCCGTCCGCGTGGTCTCGTTCGGTATGAACGTGCCCCAAAGCGAGAGCGAGCGGTTTGAATCGTGAGGCTGGGTCCTCCCATTTCCCTTCGGCGATCTGGCTACCAAGGACAAGGTTGCGTGTGGCTCGCAACGAGGCCTCCAGGCGAGCGTCTTCGACAGGATCCACGTCATCGGCCAGAATCACGTCCAGCGCAACCACGCGTGGTGAGGCGGTGTTTATCTGGTCGAGCACCTCGGCCAGAATAGGCCGGATGTTTCGCATTCCGCCTTTTGCCCGCAGGGTTTCTTCATCGATGCCGACGATCACCGACTCAGTCGGCACCTGCAGCGAGGGATTTCCAAATCCCCGTGTATAAGAGTCCATCAGGTCGTAGGTGTAGTTGTCGATCCGATTCGCAATAGGAGTCCACCCAACCAATACGCCCACCGACCACGATACGGCGAGCACGCCCACGTATCCAGCAACCTGAAGTCTATTTGCCAACGAGCTTCTCGATATCCCCGATTTCACGCGGCAACGCGGCGCTCAGAACCTTGCATCCAGTCTCTGTAACCACCACGATATCCTCGATGCGGATGCCTATATTCTCTTCAGGAATATAGATGCCAGGTTCGATGGTGATGACGGTGCCGGTTTTGAGCGGAGCGGCCGGATCGCCCGGATCGTGAACCTCCAGGCCGACGTAGTGCCCCAAACCGTGAACGAAATACTTGCCCAGAGGCTGGCCGTGCAAGTCGTGGCCGTGGCTGTTGATGTAGTCGTAGGCGATCTGATGCAACGAAGCTCCGTCGGCGCGGAGGCGCACGCCCGGCCTGATCGCGGCGATCGCGGCTTTCTGCGCACCCAGCACGATGTCATACAGCTCACGCTGCCGCGGAGTAAATTTGCCCCCTGCTGGAACCGTGCGTGTAACATCCGTGGCGTAATCCGAGCATTCCGCGCCCACGTCAGCCACCACGGTTTCGCCCGAATCCAGCCGGCGATGGTTAGCTGCGTAATGCAGGATCACGCTATTCGGTCCACTGCCTACAATGGGCGCATAAGCGTTCCGCTCGCAGCCGCGCTCGAAATATACATTCGTCATTGCCGCGGCGATCTCGTATTCCCAGACGCCCGGACGAGTCTTCTTCCATCCCGCCAAATGCGCTGCCACGGTGGCGCCGGTCGATTTCGCGATCAGCTCGATCTCTGCGGACGACTTCACCATGCGCAGGCGCGCGATCGCTTGCGCCGCATCCGCTTCGTCGTGGAACACCGCTAGCGATTTTAGCTTTTGTCCGCGCAGGTCACCGGGAATCAGATAAACCCGCGGCGCGGTTTGAAGCACCGTGAGAAATGCCGATTCCAGCGCCGACTTCGGCATCACCCGATCGAATCCCGACAGCTTCGGGGCATCCGGATCATCCGGCCCTAGCTTGCGCCCCGTGTACAATTCCATGCGCAGATCGCGATAGGGCATAAACAGGATCTCGGTCTGCTGTGTAAGCAGCATCACGGCGCCGGGCTCGCGCCAGCCCGAAAGATATAGGAAATTCGATTCCTGGAAGAAGCTGGTGTGCAGATCGTCGGGCTCCTCGGCTCCGAACAGAATCATCACGCCGTCCAGCGACTTGCGCAGTTCGGCTCGGCGTTGCCGATACTCCTGGGGCGTTATACCGGCCGCCATCGTGGCTGTGCCGGACATCACTCCCAAAAGCGCCAAAACAAATGCCAGCCGCACGTTTAAAGTTTAGCGAAGCCGGATGTTGTTGGTATCGAGGATGGTTCCTGTGGCTAGTTCGAAGGTCGCGATGGCTTTGCCCAGATCGGCTTCCGCCCGCCGCTCCTGGCTGCGCGCTGTGATCATGTCGGTCTGGCGCTGTTGGACCAGGAACAAAGTGGAAGTGCCTGCGCGGAACTGGCGCTGCTCGCTTTGATACTGCTCTTCGGCCGATTCGCGGGCCACGCGCGACGATTCCAGCCGCGCTTTCGCCGAATCCACCGATTGCATGGCGTTGCGAACGCTGGCCTCAATGGTTTGCTCCGTTTGCAGGCGCTGGTTGCGGATTCGCCGCGTCTCGGCCAGCGAGTTGTTCAGGTTGGCCTCGGCGGTGCGATTGCGAAGGGGCAGTGAGATCCGTAACTGGACCAGCGTGGTCGGATAGCTGTTATTGAAAATCCCGGTAAGCGATTGTCCGTAGCTTCCCACCAACTGCGGCGGCAGCCCGACGGTGGTTCCGCCGCCGGTTGTCTGCAGCGGTTGCAGTCCCGCCAACAACGACAACTGGTTGATTTGATCCGTGATGGCGCCCAAGCCGGCTGTGAACGGATTCGGACCGAGCGGGAGCTGGATTCCGGCCAGTCCGGCATTCGTGTGCGTGGCGACCAGATCCACTTGCGGCTTGGTCTGTTCGCGATAGAAGCGGTTGTCCGTCTCGTTGATCTCGCGCGAGATTTGCACCTGCGCGAGCTCGGGCCGCTTATCCAGTCCTTCTCTGACAGCGTCCTGCAGAGGCGTTATCGGCGGCGACACGTTGACCGGCGTGATCGGAATCAGCGCGCTGGACCAAATCGGGTCGGTTCGATCCGGAAGGATCAGTGTCTTCAACGCGTTCTCGGCAGCGGTCAACGCCTCCTGGGCGCTGTACGCGTTCTCCTCGAAGGTCGCAAGCTGGCGCTGCGCGGCCACAACGTCGATGGGCGCGAGCAATCCTTGTTCCTGCTGCCGGCGATTGCTTTCGTCCTGGTCGCGGCCTAGTCTGACCGCTTCGAGTTGCACTTCCAGGTTCCCATAGGCGAACGCCAGATCCCAATACGCCTGCTCGGTTTGCGTGACGATTTGCATCACCCTCTGGCGAAACTGTTCGTCCGTGAGCGACACATTTTTCTTGGCGGCTTCCAGGCGATGGCGATTATCGTCATAGCGCAGGTTGCGCCACAGCGGCTGCGTAATCGAGAAATTCAGCGATGTCGGATATTGCGGATTGAGCTGGGCGAAGGTGTTATTCGTGGCCGTCCGCGACGATGAAAAATCCAGTTGGTAGTTGGTGCCCAGCCACGGGAGGCTCCCTGAGAATGTCGGGTCGGCGATTGCGTTGCGATTGATCACGCTGCCGGTGGTCGATCCGCCCAACGACGAAGCTACTGGCGTGACATTCTTTTGATAGGACGTCGTGCCGCCGACCCTGGGGTCGAAATAGCCCTTAGCGCCCGAGACGCTGTTGATGGCTTTATCGCGATCGATGCGCGACCCGTCAATATCCTTGTTATTGGCCAGCGCCATCGCCAGTGCGTCCTGTAGCGTGAGCTCTTTGTCGGTAATAACGCCGATGCGAGGCCGCAGCACGAACGGCCGGACCGGAGGAACGCGCGTGACCGCCTGATCGGCGTCAGCCTGCGGCGGCTGCGCACCCTGCTGTTGTCCGAAAGCGATGAGAGTTGTCAAAGACCAGAGACACAGTAACTGCCCGCGCATTAAGCCTCGCCACCTTTTCTTTGAATCACCGCCCGGGCGCCGGCTCCGGCGTGTTGCAGTACCTCTCCGAGAAATCCCATTTTTCGGCCCATGGCACGCGCCAGACGCGATTGTTTGGCTTCCTCAAACAAGGAATAAAACACTGGCACCGCCAGCAGCGTCAGCAGCAGGCACAGCGATTGTCCCCCCACCACCAGCACGCCAATCGACCGGTTGCTGGCCGATCCGACCTTGTTCGAGATTACGACCGGCAACATTCCGGCCACCAGCGCCATGGTGGTCATCAGAATCGGCCGAAGGCGATCGCGATTGGCCTGCATGATGGCTGGATAAAGATCCATACCGGATGCACGCAGACTGTTGGTGTGTGCGATTTGCAGGATCGCATTTTTCTTCACGATGCCGAATAGCAGCAGCAAACCCAGGCCCGAGAAAATGTTGACCGTCTGTCCGGCGATCAACAGAGACAGGATTCCAAAGGGGACAGCCAAGGGCAGTGTAAGCAGAATCGTGAAAGGATGCAGGAAGGATTCAAATTGCGCCGCCAGCACCATGTACATGAAGATGAGTGTCAGCGAAACGGCCACGATGAAGTAGTACGCCGTTCGGGCCAATTCTTTACTCTGGCCTACGCCGACGCTTGCGTACCCCGGATCCATATGCAGATCCTTGGTGAATTCGTCCAGTTTGGCCAGGATATCCGCCTGCGAACCACCCGGCAGAAGGTTGCAGCTAATGGTCACCTGACGCTGCCGGTCCAGACGATCGATGCTGGAAGGCGCCGTTCCCGGCTTGATGCGAACCACCTGATCCAGGCTCACCGGACCGGCTTTGCTTGACGAAACAGCCAGCAGCGTCAGCGCATTCGTACTCGTGCGAAACTCCTGCGCCGCCCGAAGCCGCACATCGTATTGTTCGCCGCCCGAAGGAAAGCTGGAGACCACCTGGCCGGCGATCATGGTGTTCAAGGCCGTGGCGATATCCGATACACGGACGCCTAGATCGGCTGCGCGCTGGCGGTCGATTTCCACCCGCAATTCCGGCTTGCCGTAAACCAGCGATGTATCCGCGTCCACCACATTGGGCAACGTCTTGAGCCGCGCCAGCAATTGCTGCGAATATTGCGAAAGCTTGTCAAGATCGGGACCGCTGATGGCGTACTGCACGTCGCCGGTTCCGCTCCAGCTCTGCACTCCGACACTCGTGCGCAGATCGGGCGGATAATTCTTGAACACATCGCGCGTCTTGATCATCATTTCCTGCTGCGATTCCTTGCGCTGATCGTTCGGAGTCAGCTTGACGTAAATCGTCCCGGAATTCGTGGCGCGATCGGTGCCCCCGCCGACCGTGGTTAGCGTGGCGAGCACATGCGGCAGCCCGCGAATGTCGCGGGCGATGCGCTCCATAACGTTGGTAGTCGCCGCGAGCGAAGTTCCTTCCGGCGTGCGGACCGTAACCAGGTATTCGGAGCGGTCGTCCACCGGCGTGAAACTTTTCCCCACCACTTTAAACAGCGGCACGATGCTGAAAATCACCAGCACGCACATGGCGACCATGATCTTACGATGTGTCATCGCCCATGTAAGCGACCTCGTGTAATAACGATCCAGGAGACGGAAGAGCCACGAATCCTTCGAGGCTTGCTTATGATCGCCCGCGTTTTTGGGAGACTTCAGAAAACGTGAACTCAGCATGGGCGTCAGGGTGAACGAAACCAGCAGGGAGACCGCGATCGCAAAGGACGCCGTGAGTCCAAAGGACGCCATGAAGCGTCCCACGATACCGCCCATGAAGCCGATAGGCAGGAAGACCGCCAGCAACGATAAGGTGGTCGCCATCACCGCCATCCCGATTTCCTTGGTGCCTTCCACCGCGGCCATCATCGGGCTCATGCCCTTTTCTTCGATGAAGCGATAGATGTTTTCGAGCACAATGATGGCGTCATCGATCACGATGCCCACCATCAGCGTCAGCGCCAGCATACTGATCTGGTTCAGCGTGAAGTTCATTGCCGCCATCAGCGTGAACGTGGAAATGATGGAGACTGGAATGGCCACGGCTGCTATCAAGGTCGTCCGGATATTAGCCAGGAATAGGAAAATGACGGCGGCCGCCAGAAGACTTCCCTCAATCAGGTGGGATTGGATCGCGTCGATGGCTGCCTTGATGAAGATCGCCTGATCGTTTACGATCTCGATATGGATGTCCTTCGGGAGCGTCTGCTGGAGATCCTTCATCCGTTCTTTGACTAAGTCCGCCGTAGCCACCGCATTGGTTCCGGATTGCTTCGAAACGATTAGGGTCACCGATGGTTCGCCGTTCAACCGGGAAGAAGTGGTTGCCTCTTCCTGGCTGTCTTCGGCATGACCAATGTCTCGCAGCTTCACGGGATAGGGCCCGCGCGTCGCCACCGCGATTTCATTGAACTGCGCCGGATCCGCCAGGCGCCCTAAGGTCCGGACCGTAAGCTCGCTGGCGCCCTGCGTCACGCTGCCGGCCGGCAACTCGAGATTCTGCTGCCGAAGCGCGTTGGCTACGTCAGTGATCGAAAGCCCATAGGCCCGCATCCGCTCCGGATCCACCCACACTCGTATCTCGCGCTTCAGGCCGCCTACCAGACGGATCTCGCCGACGCCCTTGACGTTCTCCAGCCGCTGCTTCACCTGCTTGTCCGCGATCTCGGTAACCTCGCGCAGAGGCCGCGAGCCGGAGACTACCAGCTGCATGATGGGCGTCGCGTCCGGATCGAACTTCTGAATTACCGGGGCTTCGGCCGTTTCCGGGAGATCAGGTAAAGTTGTCGCGACCTTATCGCGAATTTCTTGCGCCCCTACGTCGCCGTTCTTATCCAGCGAGAAACTGACCACCACGGTTGAAAGCCCCTGGACAGAGGTCGAGCGTACGTCATCGATATCGCTGATCGTATTGACCGCGTCTTCAATGCGTTTGGTGATGTCAGTTTCTATTTCCTCGGCGGTGGCTCCGGGATTGACCACCGTGACGGAGACCGTGGGTACGTCCACTTTAGGCGTCAGATCCACGCCCAGTGAAAAGTAAGAGAAGCCCCCCACCACCACCAGGGCGAGAATCAGCATGGTCGCGAAGACCGGACGGCGGACGCAAAGTGCTGCGAGTTTATGCATGCTTCAAGCTCCCGTGACCCGCTTCGTTTCAGGTGTCTCGGCCGCCTTCACGTTCTGGCCGTCATACAAATCCTGTAAATGATCGGTGGCTACCACAGCGTCGGCGGGGATGCCCGTCAAAATGCGTACTTGATCACCCTCCCGCTCGCCTAGCTGCACCACCGCCAGGCGTGCCTTGCCATCACGAATCAGGAAAACCTGAGACGAGTTGGTGGTCGCGTCTGTAATTAAGGCGCTCGCCGGTACAAAGATGCCTTGCGTGCTTCCTGGCAAAACGATGCGGGCCGTGGCGAACATTCCAGGCCGCAGAGCAACATCGGTGTTGGGGAAGGTAACTTCCACCACGAAGGTGCGCGAGTTTGGATCCACGGCAGGATTGATGGCGGTTACCATACCGTCAAACACCCGTCCCGCGTAGCCCGTGACGCTCGCTCCTACACTGAGTCCTTTTTTCATCTGCTGGGCGTACAGTTCCGGTACCTGCAGCTCGAGCTTGATGGGAGTTACCCGTAAGATAGTCGCGATCTTCGAGCTGGTCGAAACATACTCGCCAGGCGTAGCCGCGCGTGCACTCACGTATCCGGCGAAGGGCGCCCGGACCTGAGTGTCGGCTAAAACCTTCTCCGCCATCGCCAGTTGGGCGCGCGTGCCAAGTTGGCCGGCTTCCTGGGTCGCCACTCCCTGATAGTTCTGGCGAGCCGCGTTGAGCGCAGCCTCGTACTGCTGGCGGGTCGCATTCACCTGCGCATCGGCAGTTTCTACCTGGGTGTGAGCCTTATCGAAGGCGCTACGCGAAACGTCGCCGCTGTTCACCAGGTTTTCGTAGCGCTTGGCATCGGCCTGCGCGAGTTTCTGTTGAGCCACCGCGGACTCGTAAGCGGCTTTCGCCGAGAGAACCTCGGGAACCGTGCCTGGGTCGAACGTCTGATTCTGCGCCAGGCCGATTTTGGACTGCGCCTGGCGTACCGAGGCCTCCGCCTGCTGCTGTCCGGCGCGCGCCTGATCCACGCGCAGCTTGGCATCGCGATCGTCCAGACGTGCGATCACCTGGCCTTTTTGGACGAAATCCCCGACATCCACTAGCGTTGCAACGATAATGCCCGCCTCGTTTGCAGCGACATCGGAGGTATCGTGAGCCACAAAGCTGCCGGTCGCCTGGACAGTCGCTGATACTTCGCGCGTAACGGCGCGGACGGTTGTGACCGTAGGAGTCTGGACAGCGGCTTTTCCGGTGGCAGAGGAGGTGGAGGCGCTGGTTTCCGAGCGCTGGCAAGCAGCTACTGCCACCGCAATTAGGACGATCGATAATACTTTGAATCTCATGTGTTCTTATACTTTTCGCTTGCTGGTCTTTTTCTTAGGAGCCGGGGCCAAGGCTGCGACCAGGAGCTTGGCGAATTCTTCGGCAGCCTCTTTGTCCGTGCCTAGGAAAGTCTTCAGGCGGAAAATGTACTTGCTGCTGGCATACTGTAGCGCCGGCGAGGCCAGCAGCATCATGAGAACATCCGGACTGCCTTTCCGGAAGGCTCCTTCGCGCTGCCGGAGCACCACGTAGTTGCGCAGGAATTCGAGTGTGCTGGATCCCATGCGCTCATGAAACAAACCGGGCAGAGAATGGCCTTCCAGGCCCGCGTACAGCATCAGCCGATGGAAGGCCGTGTCTTCACGAAACGATTTCACAATCTGCGCGAACATGCAGCGGATAAACTCCGGGTCATCGCGGCGTTCCGCAATCGCCCGCATCTCGGCCAACCACTCGTCCTTGCCTGCGGCGGCTTCGTGGGTATCGAGAATCGCGTGATACAGGTCTTCTTTGGTGGCGAAATGCCGGTACAGAATCGCCTCGCTCACGCCGCATGCCGCCGCGATGTCCTTGGTGCGAGTCCCGCTGAACCCGTGGCGCGAGAATAACGCGATCGCGTGACTCAGAAGCTGGCGGCGCCGGTCGTCGGACGACAGACGGTGCCGGGGCGGCGCGGGCGGGGGAGCCGCAGGAACTACAGGGGTATTCACAAGTAAGTACTCACTTAATTCTAGCCAGCCGGGTACATCGCTGTCAACAATCCCGATATTGCGGGCAAAGACTAACGGGGAGTACGTATTTTCGGCGGATGGCATTGCAACATCGGCGAACGACCGCCTGGGATGACTAGGCTGCCAGTTCAGGGACTACCTGTGCCCGGCTTTGCCAGGGTACAGGTTGGATTTGATAGTTGCTCAAAGCATCGATCACGCTGCGTGAAACCGGTTGCTCGCTATCATTCAAAACGGCAAATGCTTTCGATTCCGGGGGGCGCACTTCACGGGTGTCTTGCCATGCGTAAATGAACGATTCAGCAGTGTCACGCGTCGGTCGCGTGATCGCCTGCAGGATACGTTCGGGCTGATTTCGGGATTTCGGAATAACAAAATCGAAAAGATGGTCGTAACCGCTGGTTCCAGTGAACTTTAGCCTGGGCGTGTAGCGGATTTCGTTTGCGTCAAGCCAAGCGATTACATCCTCGAAGAACAGACTCTCCACAATCGGCTTCGCGAGGTAGAAAAGGTCGTTCACCGCAAGCATCGCCTGAATCAGATTGTGTTTGCGAAGTGGAAAGTTTTCAGCCGTGGTGTTTACTTCGAGAGCTTCATTCCTGAGCTTCACGCCAAAACCGTTAAGTGTCATCTTCAGCAGGTTCTGACGCTTATCAGTATGGAGATTGCACCCGGAAGCCTCGAGATCATGAATCGTATGGCTGTCATCTGTGAGAATGTAGCCGCCGTTTTCTGACCGGGCGAAGATTTGCAGGGCATCGTTGTGTCGATCAAGATAAGGTGTGGTGATCTCAATCCATTCGGCATTTACTTCGCGTAGAGTTGTTTTATCTCGAAGCCACGTTCGATACTCGTGCAGAAGTTTTTCAATCTCAGCAACGCTCATGAGAACAAACCCTTCTGCATGTTGGATGGTCCGGTGATGTTGCAGTGCCTCAAGAATGCTTCGCAAGTGGAAAAAAGATCCAGCGCGCGAGGGTAGCGATCAGCTGGTGCCAAAATGGCTCACTTATCGCCGAAACCTTCCCTATAGACGTGGAGGTGCGGACACGGGATCTCTTCACCATCTGGATTTCGGTGCGGTGCTCCCTCTAGATCAAGCCGCAAAAGTATAATCGCCTGTCTAGCGCGGTTCTGGAAGGTGGCTTTCGTAAGCTTGATTTGCCCTCGGGTCACATCAAGCATGAAGTTCTCCCGTCTGTCGACCGACGTCAGAGGCAATGCAACTCGCTGCCCGGACGCCGGAAAAGTCCAATCGCTATCGTCGACAAAGCGTTTTTCCATTCCGATTAGAGCATCGGCCTCGGATTGTGGAATGTCGATATCAGCCATGCGAGTTTTTAGGTCAGCATCTAGAAACCTTTCGGCTTCTGTTCAGCTTTGCCTAAAACGTGCGCCAGTTGCAAGTCGAACGATATGAGGCGCAGAACTAGATCCGAGCTATCCATGTTCGGTGTGCTGCTGGTGGCGTGTCAGCCACAGATCCAGCAACAGCAGGACCGCCCCCACCGTAATTGCGGAATCCGCTGCATTGAAAGAAGGGAATTCGTAGGATCCGAAGAACACCTGGAGAAAGTCGGTCACCGTCCCCCGAAACAGACGGTCCCAGACGTTGCCGCAGGCTCCGCCGAAAACGAGCGCCAGTCCGACCGATACCAGCCCGGGCGATTGTACGCCTGAGCCTTGAGAAGATGCCGGTCGAGGCCTCCATAGCATCACCCCGAGGATCGCCATCACTATTAGAGATACAGCCACCAGTAGCATGCTGCTCCACGCGCTGGGGGAATCCGCAAGGATCCCGAAAGCAGCGCCCGGATTTTCGGTGTGCACGATGTTGAAGAACCCGCCGATAACCGGCGTCACGTCCCATGACGTATATTCCGACCGGATGTACATCTTCGTGATCCGGTCAACCACGACTACAGCGGCGGCGATGGCGGCCGTCCGCAAACGCGGATTCATCCCTGCATGTCCCTAAGCGCAGCCGAGCACGAGTCGCACACGGTGGGGAACTCGGCGTCCTGACCTACCGCGGTTGAATATTTCCAGCAGCGTTCGCACTTCACGCCGTCGGCACGTTCGATGACAGCCTTGAGCTCCTCGCCGGGTTCTAACACCACTTGGGAGACGATGAATACCGAAGGCAGCTGTGCTTCGAATCCCTTATAACCTTGCAGCCGCACCCGTGCTTCCAGCGAGGTGCCGATGAGTTTAGCCTGCCGGGCTTCTTCCAAAGCCTTCAGCACCACGTCGCGAACTTCCATCAGCCGGTCCCATTCGGCGAGCGTGACCGCCGGCAGTCCGGATGCGACCTCTTCAGGTTCGGGAAGCAGCGCCAGGTGGACGCTGTTCGGGGCATTAGCCGGTTTCGCCGTATAGCTCCAGACTTCTTCGGCAGTGAACGCGAGTAGCGGCGCGATCAATCGAACCAACGCATAGTGAACCCGGTAAAGGGCGCTCTGCCCGCTGCGCCGCCCGTGACTGGATGTCGCCGCCGTGTAGAGGCGATCCTTGAGGATGTCAAAATAGCGCGCGCTCAAATCGGCCGTGGTGAAATCGTAGATCGCCCGGTAGACTTTGTGGAACTCCAGCGTGTCATACCAGCCCCGGCAGCGGCGGATCAAGTCTTCGGTTCGCGCCAGGATCCAACGGTCGATTTCAAGCATCTCCGCGACCGGCACGGCGTCTTTCTCAGGATCGAAATCGTGCAGGTTGCCAAGCGCATAGCGGAACGTGTTGCGCAGCTTGCGATACGCCTCGATCAAGCGATCCAGGATCGTATTCGAGAGCCGCACATCCTCGGTAAAGTCGATGGAGGCGACCCATAGGCGCAGCACGTCGGCGCCATACTTATTGACGATTTTTTCAGCCGCCTCGCTGCCGCTCGATTTTGAAAGCGCGCGCCCTTCGCCGTCGAGCGTCCATCCGTTGGTCGCGGTCGCGCGATATGGCGCCGCGCCCTTCAGAGCCACGCCCACCAGCAGCGAGCTATGGAACCAGCCGCGATACTGATCGCCTCCTTCGAGATACAGATCGCACGGCCAGGGCAGGGAATTCTCAGGCGTCAGCACTGCCAGATGGCTCACGCCAGAATCGAACCAGACGTCCAGAATGTCAGTTTCTTTTCTGAAGGATTTGCCGCCGCACTTGCCGCACTTGGCATCGGGCCCTGCGAGTTCCGCCGCGGATTGCGAATACCACATGTCCACACTATTGTGACGAAACTGGTCGACTACGCGATCCAGAATCTTGCGGTCAGTGAGTGGTTCCTGACAGCCTTCGCAATAAAACACGATGATCGGCACGCCCCACAGCTTTTGGCGGGAGATGCACCAGTCGGGCCGCGTGGCGATCATGTTGGAGATGCGCTCCTGGCCCCACGACGGCGTCCATTTGACCGTCTTGATGGCTTCAAGAGCACGCTCCCGCAGATTGTTCCGATCCATGCCGATGAACCACTGTTCCGTAGCACGGAAGATGGTCGGATGGTGGCAGCGCCAGCAGTGTGGATAGCTGTGCTCGATATTCTTTTCGGCCAGCAGAGCCCCGGCGCTTTTCAAAATTTCGATGACCAGCGGGTTGGCCTGCCAGATCGTTTTTCCAAGAAGTTCCTCGGGTAATTTTCCCGCCGCGCCTTCCGCCGCGAAGAATTTCCCAGCGCCATCGATGGGACAGTACACCGGAAGACCGTAAGCCTGGCCGATGACGTAGTCTTCCTGCCCGTGGCCGGGAGCCGTGTGCACCGCGCCGGTTCCCTGTTCGAGAGTTACATGCTCGCCCAGAATCCCGATGGAGTCGCGCTCGAGAAATGGATGACGAAACACAGTCGTCTCCAGTCGCGCGCCCGGGAACTCGGCCACGACCTCGACATCCTGCCACCCGCAGTCGAGCGTCGTCTGATCGAGCAGATCCTTGGCGACGATATACACATCGCCGGCCGTTTCCGCCGCGACATAGATATAGCTGGGATGAAATGAGATTGCAAGATTCGCCGGGATCGTCCAGGGAGTGGTCGTCCAGATCAAGCCCCAGACACGTTTGCTCTTTAGTGCAGGATCGATCGCCGCCGGATCGCTCATCAGTGCAAAACGAACCCAAATCGACGGGCTGGTGTGGTTCTCGTACTCGACTTCGGCCTCAGCCAGCGCGGTACGATCGTAAGTACACCAGTTCACCGGCTTTAGACCTTTGTAGACGTAGCCTTTTTCCAGGAAATCGACGAACGCCCCCGCGATGACCGCCTCATATTCCGCGCTCATCGTCAGATACGGATCCGCCCATCGGCCCAGCACGCCCAAACGAATGAAGTCCTTGCGCTGCAGGTCGACGTATTTGGCCGCGTATTTGCGGCAGGCCGCGCGGATCTCGACTGGCGACATAGTGGCCCGTTTCGAGCCCAACTCGCTCTCCACCTTATGCTCGATCGGCAGGCCGTGGCAGTCCCAGCCCGGCACATAGGGCGAATCGTAGCCCTCCATTGTCTTCACCTTGACGATGAAATCCTTCAGCAGCTTATTCAGCGCGTGGCCCAGATGGATGTTGCCGTTGGCGTAGGGAGGTCCGTCATGAAGGATATAAGTGGGCCTTCCGAGACGCGCCGCGCGAATCTCGTTATACAGCCCTGTTTCGTCCCACTGGGCCAGCAGCCTCGGCTCCAACTGCCCCAGATTGGCCTTCATGGAGAAGTCGGTCTTTGGAAGGTGGACCGTTTTTTTGATTTCCAAGTTGGCAGATTTGGCGGATTCCATCGGATATTCTTCTCATCGTAACCGATATCCTTGCGTGGGGTCCAGAAAACCTTAAGAATCAAGGGACTACGCGCGGTAGCCAAATGGCATACTTTCTTATTGACAGTAGATCGAGTTCAGATTAAGATGCTTTGAGCCTATTTGGGCGGGCCACGATCGCTCCGGCACAGGTGCTTCGCGCATGACTTTCCAAGTTGGAGAGAAGGTGGTTTACCCCAACCACGGGGTCGCCACTATCGAGAACATCAGTTCGAGGGCCTTCGCCGGCAATCTCGAACGCTTTTACCTCCTTAGAATCACTTACAACAGCCTGACGGTGATGGTGCCGTTCTCGCACGTTGGAGAACTGCGCCTGCGCCGCGTCACGCGCAATAGTGAGCTGGCTCGCGTGGTGAACTTCCTCTCGGAAGGCCGCTGCACGCGTTATCACGATTGGAAAGATCGCTTCAAAGACAACACGGAGAAGATGCGTGACGGCAGTCTTCTGGCCGTCGCGGAAGTGCTCAAGAGCCTGCTGGTGCTGCAGTCCGACAAGGTGCTGTCGTTCCGCGAAAAGAAGATGCTGGATCGCGCGCGGCACATGCTGATTACGGAGCTTTCCACTTCGCGCGGCATGACCGAAACGCAAGCCGCGCAGGTGCTCGAGAAGGCGCTGGTGAAGGCGCAACTGCATTTGCCCGAGCCGATCTAGCCGATCGCTCCATCCCCCCACGAGCGCACAGCGGGTTTCAGCGTTGTGCGCGATAGAGCAATAGTGCTAAAGCTTGAGTGTGAAGCGCTGGCCTTGGCAAGTGTGGGTGATCATCGTAGCGCTGGCGGGCGTAGCATATGTTTTCGTAATGGTCCTCGTCGTCGCTAACGGGAGCGATTGAGCTCCAATCCCAAAAGCTGCCGCCCTGTTCCACCCTAGGATCGAACACCATCGTCTGGTTTTGTGCGCCACTGCCGTTCTCCTCGGCGGTTTTGCGCTGCTTGGCTGGGACGCTACCAAGGATGGAATCGGGGCTGGCTATGCCGATCCCAGACTGAAGATCCGGGCTGTCGACGAGGCGTTGTACGTCAATGCGTCCATGCGCATGGCACAGGAGGGAGACTGGCTGACGCCCCAGGCCTTTGGTCGCCTCTTTTTTCAGAAACCGCCCTTGGTGTATTGGTTCTCGGCGTTTTCGATGAAGGCTTTCGGACTGAGTCTATTCACGGTTCGCCTTCCCGGTCTGCTGTTCGGAACCGCCGCCGGCGCAGCAGTTTTCCTTTGGTGCGCGAAGTACCGCTCGGTCCTTGCCGGAACCCTCGCGGCGACCATGCTACGGAGCTGTCCGGTGTAGCTGGCGATGGCTCATCTGGTGGACGTTAACATTTT
>Ga0105240_10001849_pt1 | contig 35407 bp, 33 predicted proteins | sample KBSC54metaG_FD_80426 | JGI IMG/M metagenome (GOLD analysis project Ga0105240, IMG submission 80426) | Corn rhizosphere microbial communities from Kellogg Biological Station, Michigan, USA - KBS C5-4 metaG | ecosystem: Host-associated > Plants > Roots > Rhizosphere > Soil | place: Michigan, USA... | reverse complement strand
GATCCAGCCGCGCACAATAGGTCTGATGTTTCGCAGAGTTTTTGAGTTGCAACGCGAACAAACTAGGCGATCTTCTCTTGCAGACGGCTTTCATCTGCCAGACGGAAGCTAACGGACTGCATGGCCGCATCGAGGCGTTGCAGTCGCTCTGCGGAGAAACCGACAGCTTCTGGCCGTGCAGTTGGGAGTTCAGCACTCACACCCGGGTTCCCATGCAGTACAATCGTGGCTAGCAGCGCTCCCGCCGCGATCGATGGCATGTCAAGGCGGCGGTACCCTCTCGGAATCGATGTCACGGCGCGAATTCTTAGGCGTCGTTCCTGATTCCCGACATGCCTAGAACGTCCTGGTTGCGCCGAGCCCTACGGTTCGGGGTTGGATGACCGCTCCGAAATAGTCGCCTGAGAAGTGCCCCTGTGAAAACGTACTCCAGGCGCCGGAAATACCCCGCCTGTTCATTAGATTGTTGACATACAAGCTGACATGCCAAGAAGCGGATTGTGCTCCGGTGCGCAGGTTGACCACTGCATAGTCGGGAAATTGGGGACGCAGTGCCGCCGGGCCCGAGGCGAACTCGCCGGCTCGTGTGCCAAGGTAATTTAGATCCCCGCCGATAAATCCTGTCCACTTATCGGTGAGCGGGATGTCTTGATTCACGGTGATGCCACCGGACCAGGGAACGCTGTAGGGCAACCGGTCCCGTTTCATAATTCTGCACCTCAACGGTATGTGGAGGAGCAGGGGTGAAGAAGCCGTTAAACGCCGTGCCGTAGTCGTTGATACCCTTCAGTTTGTTGATGACGTAGCCTGACACGGACACCAGCTCTGCGCCGGCTATTTTCGCCTTCAGTGTGGCTGAGTAGATTTTCTGTTGCCTTGTGTAGGGGCTTGTGGATCCTACAGCCGTATATTGCAAATAACCCAGGGTAGGTCGCAGGTTCCCCGTCGGGCCTACCTGGCCGTTGAAATAGGGAAGGCCGTGCCCGTCGGTCTGTTGAATCACCGCCCCAACTTTTAGCGAGACATCCTCAGACATGTGCCACATTGCAGCCAGACGCCCGCCGTAGACGTTCGCCCAGTTCACGTCATTTTGCCCAGACAAGACGTCGTTGGCGTAGCCCGGATCGCGTCTGGCAAACCCACTTATCCGCAGCGCTACCCTGTCGGACAGCGGAATATTTGCCGAGCCGCGTACCGTGTAGCCCGCACTTCCATCTGGAACGTCCACGCCTGTAACTTCGACGCGCCCACTGTACGCCTGCGTCGAAGGATCGACAGTCACGTATCTGAGGAGACCACCGAGGCTGTTGGCACCGTACAGCGTGCCCTGTGGACCCTTTAGCACTTCGAGGCGCGCTAGATCGCTGGGGTCAATGTCGGGAACTGTCAGGTTACCGAAAGCACTGCCTGCGCTTCGCCGGCATTTTACGTATGGCACGTTCGATGATACGGAATTCTTCCTGTCCTATTAAGACGCGCTCGACCGGCAATTCGTAACCGGGGTCGCTCATTTCGCGCGCCTGGGCGTCCGAGGTGAAGTTCCGTTGCGTGGCCCGCATTGCATACCAGGGCTCAATTTTCAGCGCCGTTACGCGACGGTGTCTCATAGAGCGATCCGCGCCGAGAGAGAGGTCACTCCCATGCCGCTAGACGTATCCTTTTGAGAGTGGCTCAAGTAGACGGAAGCGGTGCGGAATTGCTCATCGGCTGGCTGCCGAGCTCAACGGCAATATCCGCTCGTGGACGGCGTCTCTAGAGGGAGTCCTGTCAAGCGAGCAGCAGGCGCGCTCATCAGTCACAGGCGCGGTGCTCGAGCTCCTGCGTGGAGGTTCCAAAGAGACATCCCGAGAGGCTAAACACCTCTCGGGATGAAATGGGTCACGGACCGAATCGAGATCGAATCGGTTCCACAGCGCTATTGAGCGCGTCTGACGCGTTGCGTACCCAGTGACGCCACTGCGAGAGAAACGTCTCGCGTCGTGACATCCAGTCCACCTGCATGGATCGATAGGTCTCTGCAGGATAGGCGCGGCAAAGCAGTCGGAAAGCCTCCTCGACGGCCTCATGCAACCTAGCGGGCTGGTGCGCAACCTCTGCACGATGCGCACACTCTACAACACGGCCGAGAATTATGTCCGGACCAGGATTCACCTCCAACTCTTTTCCTAGTAGCCCATCGAAAGCCGGTGGGAACGACTTGCCCCTGAAACTCAGCTGATGGGTATAACAGCGGCAGGCGCCGTTGTAAGCAATGATGAGGCACGGAAGCGCATCTGCTTGCGGCTGCCACGGACAGTTCGAGCCACAGCAGTCCCACGTGGGAAAGTGGTTTTTCCGATCACCGCATCGGCACGCAGTACTTTCAGAATTCATCCCAAGACCCCTCATAACAGTCAATGACCTAGAGGGTATAGCTATGCCCACACAAAACCGGCTGCCGCGGGCCGGCGCAGCCCCGTTACTGACCGCGCTTGGCTTGCAGAAGCCCTAAACCCGCATGGTCGTCAAAGCGCTCCGCATCGCGTACGTACGCACGCAGGGTATCGAGCGAGCGATGCCGGGATTGATCGGCCATCTTGAAGATACTCGCGCGACGTCGTGCGGCGCTTGTTAGAAAGCCGCTCCGCAAGCTGTGTCCGGCATAGCGCTCCGGATCCAGCCCCGCACGCAGCGCCAGCTTTTTGATGACGAGCGCGACACTTTGATCGGTCAAACGTGAGTGCCCCAGTGCATCGCCACGATGCATACGGCGAAATACGGCGCCCGTGCGGATCTCCGCCACAACCAGCCAATCCAACACCGCTTGCACAGGACAGTAGGGAGAGTCTAAGACTCGGGCGATCGCCACCACCTGACCCTGTCCTTCTTGGTCCGTCTTCGAGTGGGCGATGTGCATCGAGAATCCCTCGCGACGCTGCTGTAGATGTTCGACATCGAGCGCTACAAGCTCCGAGCGCCGCAAGGCGCCGGCGAACCCCAACAGTACGAGTGCTCGATCTCGTAGACCTTGCAGCGTCTGAGGTTCAACCGCATCGGCCATGCGTTTCACCTCGGCGTCAACGGCAGGCGCTTTCTGACTCGGTGGTTGTTTCCAGGCGCGCCGAATGCCGCGCAACACCTCATCGACCTCGAGTGCATCATGAGGGGAGGGGAGCTTCGCGCCCACGTGCACCAAACGAATTGCGGCGCGACGGCGATCGAGCGTGCTCGGCGCGTGACCGAGGGTTGCTTGGGCTGCAAGGAACAACGCCACCGTATGAGGCGTCGCCGGTAGCGCGAGCTCATCCACGGATCGACACCATGCGACGAAGATCCGCCAGTCCGATTCGTAGGCGCGCCAGGTGGACGCTGCGCGGCTGCCGCGCGCGTAAGCGGCGGCGGCATTCTCAGCGGTTGCCAATGCGATCGAGGGGGCTGTGGGGCGGGGCAGAGGGGCAAGTTTCTTCATAGTGCATTGATTCTACATACATTTATAACTAATGAGAAGATCCATTATCGCTAGTTATGGAGGGAGAATCAGCGGGCGGGGCGGGCGGCCCAGTTCTGGGGCACAAATTGTCCCGGCCGCTACGGATCGCTCAGGCGAGCAAATCGCCCGCGTCATTTTTGAGTTTCGCAAGACCGTCGTGAGGAAAACCCATGGCTGACCCCACCTCGAGCAATCGCCCGCGTCAATTTTGAGTTTCGGAAGGGCCATAGCCCGTAGCGATTCCGCCCGCGAACACTTTCATCGAGCCTCTCCACTGGCGAGAACCCGCTCTATCTCATCCTCGAGTGTGATCAGAGGCAATGCTCCAGGTGCCAACACTAACCGATGAAATTCTTTCAAATCGAAACGCGGCCCTAACGCCTTACTCATCCGCTCGCGTAGGCCCAAGATTTTAATCTCGCCTATCTTGTAAGCCAGCGCTTGTGCGGGGATGTCACACGAATATCGAATCACTTCAGAAGTGATCTCGTTTTCTGAAAGGGCGCTATGTTCGCGCAGGTACTGGGTGGCGCGCTCCAACGGCCAACCTAATGCATTTAAGCCGGTATCCACCACCAACCTACTGGTGAGAAACGCATCCATCAGCAATCGACCGTAGCGCTCCTCCGGCTGTTCGTACAATCCGGCTTCACCCGCCAACGTCGCCGCATATTCAGCCCAACCCTCGTTGTACGCCATCAGAGAGCTATGCTGGCGAAGGGGGTGTAGCGCCTCATTCTCACGCTGGCTTGCCAAGTGCAGATGGTGACCCGGTATAAGCTCATGATAGGTCAATGCGGCCACCGTGAAGAGCGCATTCCGGGCTAAATTATCTGCATTGAAGCGGTAGATGCCTTGCGCGCGATCGTAGAACCCAAATGTCATGGATTTTTGTAGCGCCTTCGACAGCGCGGCTACTCCATAGCCCGCCCGCGGCGCGGCGTCAAACAGAGCATCGAACTTGCGCTCCATGCGCTGCAGGTACAATTGAAACCGCGCCGCGACTTCATCAGCCGTATCGACTCGCCACTGTGCATCGGTGTTCAGATGCGCAACGAATGCGGCATTGTTGCCCGCGAAGGCGCACTCGGCGCGGAGAGCACTCATCTGAGCTTCAATAGCAGCTATCCGCTGGGTCCCGAGTGCATGAATTTCCTGCAGATCCATGTCGAGCGTAGTGTGGAATCGCACTAACTCAGCGTACACTCGCGCGCCATCTCGATACTGACCTAGTCCGACTGCGTCCGGTGCCTGCTCGAGATAGTCGTTGGATAGCCCCTGCAGCGCTCGGTCGAAGGCCGGCTCGACCTGCTCTACGAGGCGAGTTTCGAGCTCTTGTCTGAAATGAACTGCTCGTAGGGCTCCGAGTCGTTCGGGTGCGACGTCCAGTGCCGCCCGCGCTCCCTGCTTCAGCCCCTGGAGCAATGCGCGCGCCTGCGCCACTTGGGCTTTGGGCATCCACATGCCTCGCTCCGCCTGACCGGCGGTTCGCTCACTGAACTGGTCGATCAACCGGGAGTAGTCGGCAATTAAGCCCAGGTATCGGTCGAGGTCTCCCGATTGTCCAAACGAAAACGCAGCCAACTCGCTGTGCACGCCACTTAGAAGCCAGCCGCCACAATAGGCCGTCGGAAGGAACAAACCGACGAATCCAATCCCAGTGGGATCGATGATCGTCCAATACTCTTCAGCCTCGCGCACCCAAGTCTGAGCACGAAAGCGAACGAGTTGCAAGGTCAAGCGCAGATCGCGCGGCAGTTCGACCGCGGGTAGCTCATCCAAACGTGTGAGGAGCTTATGTCCCACCGTGCCACGGCGTTGAGCTTCTGCAAACGACACATCCGGTAGGCGAGTCAGACCACTACCGATCTGACGCTGGATGTAGAAAGCCCGTGACAGCTCCTGCCACGCGTCATCTACTATGCGGGAGGCAGCGAACCAAGCTGTTGCCGCTTGCGTGGCGCGATCGTCCATAGCTTACCGCCTAGGTCTCTTACCGCAGCAACTCAAAGCGCACCGCTTTCTTCCACAATCCGCTTTAGATTGGCCAGATTCTTCAACATGTTATCCCTGTTGGGATTCAAGCTCATCTGTGCCGGATCGATTCGCTCACCGCTATACTGGCCATAAAAATTGAATGTTACCCGCGTGGCTGAGTCGAGCTCGATGAATCTCGTATCATCGAATGCCGTCAGCTGCATTCCGTAACTGCCCCCCTGCTCCGAATAAGTCTTAAGGACATACTGTTGCCCTGGGATGGCTTTGATGAGCTTGCAATAATGATAGTGTGGCGGCGGCAGCGACATTCTCGCACTTCCCTTCTTCGGCGACACACGCGTGATCACCCCCACTTTGCCACGTTCGCCCGTCAACTCCTCGACATCATGAGTTAAAAGCCACGAGTTAAGATCAATGAATTGCCTCCAGACCTTCATCGGCGGCGCCTCGATCACCACATCCACTTCCATATGTCCGTTGAATAAATGCGCGTCTTCTTCGAAAGTGGCCATGATTTATCTCCAGAAAATTAGGAATGTGAGCCCGTTGCGCACGCCAGGTCGCGAGTCACCTTGGCACTGGCCCGCCAGGCCATCCAGGCCACTAGAAAGTAGCCTGGCGACAGGGTCAACAAGGCAAAGCGCAACGAATCCGCTCCCACCGTCGCACCATAAAAGTCGCTCAAAACACCTGCGGCCAGCGGCCCAAAACCCATGCCGATTAAGTTACCAAACAGCAGCACGACGGCGATCGCCGTACCGCGCATAGATTCAGGGATCAGCGTCTGCAGTGTTGCGTACACCGGAGCGTTGACGCAGTGCTGAGCTACGGCCACGGCAGCCAGCAGCGTAAACGCCAAATACAAACTGTGGGTGAGGTATATCCAAACCGAAACGAACGCAGCGATGGACAACGCGAAGGTGACGTAGCGGAGCTGCTTGCGCTCATCTTGTGCCGCGTAGCGGGCGCTGAGCGCACCGCCCCAATAAGTCCCCAACAACCCACCGAGACCGTAGACGGTGGCAAAACCTGCGCCCACTTGAGCGCCGGTAAGCTGGAAACTACGAATGAAGAAAGTCGGCTGCCACTGTAGAATTCCGTAGGTGAAGAAAAACAAGGTCGAGACGCAGAGCAAAAGCTCACGGAACGTCGGAATGCGCCACAGTGTTGCAAGCACCTCCCACAGGCGCTGCCGATGGGCTAGCGGCGCCGCTGCACCTTTGTCATTTTCCCGTACTCCAATGCGCCGAGGTTCGCGTAAGGTCAAGCCCGCCAGCGCGGCTAGGAGTAGTCCCGGAGCTCCGAGGGCTGCAAACATAAACCGCCATCCGTAGTGTGCGTTAAGCCAACCCGCCGCCAGATAGCCGATCACAATGCTTAAAGGGCCACCTAGCCCGTACACCGCCATGGCACGCGGCCGATCAGCGCGAGAGAAGTAATCCGCTAACAGAGAAAAGCCGGGAACGAAGCCGCCCGCTTCGCCGATTCCCACCGCCATCCTGAGCAAGATCAGTTGCAGAAAGCCGCGGGCCCCACCACAAGCGCAGACGGCAATGCTCCATAGAGCGGCGCTTAGCGAGATAATGATGACGCGATTGCCCGAATCCACCCAGCGTGCGATGGGAATCCCCATTAACGAGTAAAACATCGCGAAGGCTATTCCGCTTAAAACACCGAGCTGAGTGTCACTTAGGCTGAGATCTGCCTTGATGTCCTGAAGGACGAGGCCCAACGCCCAACGATCGATAAAATTACAGGCCAGGATCGCCAACAGCAAAACCAGCAGATAGTTTTTGTAGAACCGATCTGCCATCAGGGTGACCCGGTGCCAAGCGGAACGCTTTTTCGCGCTGATCCGGTCGCGAAAATGGCCTTAGACCAGTACTCGAACCGTGTTAACTGCTGCATACGCCGCCAAACCGTCCAAACCTCCCTCAGTGCCAAACCCCGACTCCTTTTGGGGTTCAACGCCGAGACTGGTTCCGCCTGCTGAAGGCGTGGACGTGCCCACAATCACCAACTGCCCGGCATCTAAGTTCCTAGCCAGTCGATGCGCTCGACCCAGATTTGTCGTGCCCACCGATGCGGCCAGGCCATAGGCGCTGTCATTGGCGATGGAAACCGCTTCCTCTTCCGTTCGAAAGGGCATGATGGATAAGACCGGACCGAAAATTTCCTCCTGCGCGATGCGCATGCTCTTCTTAACGTTCAGGAAAATGTTCGGCTCGAGATAGTAACCGCCCTTTATGGGCTCCACTCGCCGTCCGGCATGAACCAATTCAGCGCCGTCCTGCTTGCCACTGTCTATGTAGTTCAACACTTTACGTAGGTGAGGTTCGTTCATTAAAGCGCCGAAGGTCGTCGCCGGGTCTAGGGGATCTTGCGGGACCAACTTCTTGGCCTGATCGATCAGCTTTGGAATAAGACGGTCCATCACGCTTTCTTGAACAACTAGACGCGTGGCTGCCGCACACAGTTGCCCCTGATTCCGGAACGCGGTTCGAGTGGCGTGTAATGCCACGAAGTCCAAGTCCGCGCAATCATCAAACACGAGATAGGGTGACTTTCCTCCGCATTCCAGCAGGAGCCGCTTCATGTTGGACTGCCCGGCGGACACCATCAGCTTTTTTCCGGTCGCACTGCTACCGGTAAAGGCCAGCAAATTAACGTCCGGATGCCTGGCCAACGCGTCTCCGACCACAGCCCCCGCGCCGTTGATCACATTGAAAACCGAGTCCGGAACACCTGCTTCGGTGGCCAGCTCTGCCACACGCGCGGCGGACAGTGCCGTAAACTCCGAGGGCTTTAACACCAGGCTATTACCCATCATGAGCGCCGGGGCCATCTTCATGACCGACAGCACCAGCGGATAATTCCAACCCACGATCGCACCCACTACCCCGATCGGTTTTCTAACCTGGTAAACCATATTCGGGCCGGGTCCATCGACACTCGCCTTGCTCAACAATTGTTCGGCGCCCTCCGCGGCCGAACGCAGAATATGCAATGATCCCGCTACATCTTCTTGCAATGCATGGGTGATGGGTTTGCCGACATCAAGGCACTCCAGGAGCGCGAGTTCCTCGGCTCGTGAGGCCATGAGATCGGCGAGTTTAAGCAGCACAGCCTTGCGTTGTGCCATGGGCAAACGCGACCATCGGCCATCCACAAAAGCAGCGCGCGCCGCGACGACCGCAGTTTCGACATCGACGCTATGACCTTCACCAAAGGCGTACAGTAAGTGTCCATCGCGCGCGCTGTATTTGGTGATCTGCTGATCACCGCCGGTAGGCTTGGAGCGCCCGGCGATCCAGTTATGGATCACGGGCTTGCACTGTGCTGCCCTCTCGATCCAGGTATTTTGTGTCATGGCAGCCGCCTCCACTCAACGGCATATTCCATCTGCGAACACACGGAGGTAGAGCGCTCTACAGCGAGCAATCCAACTGTAGACCCACAGTCCGCGGGCGCGGCCGTGGGCTCAGGTCCGGGACAGGAAACAGGGACTGCGGCTGCGCCCCATAGTTGTTGGTGAGGTTGTCGACAAATAGAGTTGCCGTCCAATGTTTGGGCGCGATTAATGATAACTTTGCCCGAGCGATGAATAAGGCATCTCCCGTGTTAATAATCGGCGTGGTCCCATTGAGTGCGTGATCCGTCTGCGGTGAACTATAGTTGGCGGAGGCGGAGATCGATCCCTTGTAGCCTGATGCGCTCAATGGAAAGAGATAGCCTGCGAATACGCCACCGGTGAATTCGGAGGCGTAGTTGGGCCGGTCCCCCTTGGAAAATAGCACCGCGCCGCTGGAAATGACATTTGAGTCCATCTTTAGATCGTTCCAACTAAAAGTCAGACCGATATTGACGCCCTTCACCGGACGCGCTGTCACCGACAGATCCAATCCAGGGCCGCTGATCGAGTTTCCGTTGACTAGCGCAACCGTTCCGATACCGCTCGCCACCGGCACCACCAGACTCTGCTGTACGTCGTTCCAAACGATGTAATAGAACGAGGTATCCAGCGATAATTGGCGGTTCAGAAAATCTTCCTTAAGCCCGATCTCGTAGTTATGCAGTCTGTCGGGTTTCAAGGGCGCGAACCCAGGGACGATGTGTAACGTTTGGGGGTCCTGTAGAGCTCCGCTACGAAAACCTTCGGAGTAGGACAGATAGGCCGTCACATCGTTGTTCGGATACCACGTCAACACCGCACGGGGTGTGGGATGACTGAACGATGCGGTTTGATGAATCAGAGGGACATTGGCCAAGCCCTGGCCTTGAATGAGCTCGTCGCTGGTGACATCGTCGTGAAAGCCGCGCAGACCCACCGCCCACTCCCACCTATCGTCCAGAAACCGGCGCCCCAGTTGGCCAAACACGGCGTAGGACCGCGAGCCGCTTTTGAGGTCAACTGGCGCCGCCAGCACGCCGGGTATCGCTTGAAAGCGCCGATCGGTGGCGTCACGGTAGAACACCCCGGCAGTCCACTGCCACGAGCTGTGTGGCAGAGAGTTAAGAATGAACTCCTCGGAAAACACGTGCGCGAACAAATCGGTGCTGGCCGCGATAGCCAGCGGGATATTGTAAATCTCCAGATCCAGCAGACTGGTGTTCGAGAAATCCAGATAGCTCGTCATACTTGAAACAGAGAAATACGGGGTGTTGTAAAGCACTTTGGCGCCGTAGGCGTCGTAGTCCGTCGACAACGGTTCGGGAACAGTGGCGGTGATTTTTCGGTCTACTGTCGAAGTCGACGGCGCGCCATAGTCATCACGCGAGCTCCACATTGATAAACCGATCGACAAATCCTCTACCGGTTGCGCATCGAGCTTCAGGCGATAGGTGCGCAACTGCGCATCATTGATATGGTCGTCGTTTGTACTGCTGATCCAACCCGCTAGATTTTGATAGTCGACGACCCCCCGCAGCGCCAGCTTGCCCTCAATCAGGGGTACGTTGATCGCGAAATCACCGCCATAGTTTGTTCCCGCGCCATCGGTGTTCGAACCGAACGCACGCGCCTTGAGCTCGAACTGCGATAAATCGGCATCGTGAGTCAACACTCGCACTAGGCCGTTTTCCGCGCTTGCGCCGTATAGCGTGCCTTGTGGGCCTCGCAACACCTCGACTCGAGCCAAGTCGTAAACGTCCGCGTCAGGAACAATGGCGGACTTTACTAGCCCGAAAGGTACGGAATCGAGGTAATAGCCGATCGGGCTGGACCCGTTAAACAGATTCTCACTAGCGCCGACGCCGCGAATGACAAGTTGTGTACCGCCGCCTTGAACACCGGCCGTGGCCGATACGCCCGGGATGAGGTTGAGCGCCTCGGTGACGCCGCTGACTGTTGAATTATCGAGGTCGTCTCCCCCTAACACCGAGATAGAAATCGGCACATCTTTGACTCGCTCCGTGCGCTTCTGCGCTGTAACAACCACCTCCTGCAGACTCTTCTCGGACTCCACACTCGGCGCGCCCACCGACTGTGAGCCACCGCCATTCTCGTTGACGGTCTCACCATCGCGCGGCGCAAGTTCTTGCGCGCTTACAACTGGGCTCGTACGCGCTGCGTCTGCGTGATTAGCGCTAACTACCGTAACGGTATTCCCATGCGCTTCGTATCTTAAACCCGACTGATCCAACAGCTCTGTTAACGCCTTTCCCGCCGAGAATGTCCCCTTCACTGCGCGCGAGTTGATCCCACGTGCCGCCCGGGGGCCGATGATCACCTGCATATTCGCCTGCTTACCAAAGGCAATTAGGGCAGACTCTAACGGCTGCGCCGGGATGTCGAACACGGCCGTTTGGTCCAGGCCGGCGGCATGCGCTATGGAGGTCAGAATCGCCAGTAAGGCGCTGATTGAGACTCGGGCGGCCCACGCCCGGCAAGCCGAAGAGGATGGAGGCGACTCTCTCATTTATAGCCCTCGTTGTATGTTTTTATCCCGGGCTGACACTATCGATGTCAGCCTTACCTGCCGAGAGGTCCCTTTCTCCAGCCTAGCGAGAGGCAACAAGCGCCTACCTGCACGACCCCTCACGTTGCGATGCACTCCGGTCGCCATGAATAAGACGCGCTCGAACCAGCAAAGGCGCTATGTGCGGCTCTTAAAAATAATTGTTTTCTCTTCGACGAGTGCTGATGTACAGCCCTAGCGTCAAGGGCGGACTTCCAACCTATGAATGGTTACAGTGTTGCCCACCACGGTGTAGACCAACCCGGTCGCCTCTAGGAGGGTGGTAAGCGCTTCACGCGCCGTCAGCCTCCCATCGAGGGCCGGAACGCTGATTCCCGAGACCGGTGTACTCACAATGACTTGAAGTTCGGTCTCACGGCCAAACTGCAGCAGCGCAGACTCTAGTGAGCCGGCGGCAATGTGGATGGCGGTCGGCTGCTCGAGTCGGTCCGTCTGTTGAGAGAGGCTCGGGTCGGGAAATCCAGCAGTCAGTCCGAGACCCAGAGCCAAAGCAAATCTAGCGCTGAGAATCCGTCCGGATCGGCCTGTTGCTGTCGCGCCCACACTCTAGCACTCCCGTATTATTCGCTCGCTGCCGTGCACCGACGGTACTTAGTGCTAAGACGCGCTGACCGTAAAAAAGGCGGCACTGCTGCGGTTAGCAGCGAGCGATGGTCTGAGTGCTCTATTGATCGGCGGCGGGGTGGGAGCGAATCACGAACCGATCCGACTCCTCACGAATCTCAACCGGATACGCAGTTTGTAGAGCGCGGCGCCACTCGTCGATTCGATCTACAAAGATGATTCCGGAGAAAGGCAATTCGCCAGCGGCCCTGTCGCCCAGCACAATGCGCTTCTGACTGTAGCGGGACACACGCGGGATGACCAAACTCAGTGGCGTCTCCCGGTATTCCAACCGTCCATCGACCCACGCGTCATTGGAACCAACGTCGATGGAGGCGGTCGCCCCCGTGGGACCTTTGCGGTCATACGTGATCTGTTGTCCCACAGCCAGACGGGCCGGCATCCAGGATCTGACGGCCTCTTTGGCGAAGTCCACCGCGAAGCGGCTACGCGTATCGGCAGGAGGAGGCGCTACTTCGACTGCGCCCTCACTTACCGTCACAATCACTCGATCCTCATCAACCTCACGGCGAACGTCGAACTGCGTGCCTAGCGCAGTGATCGATCCAGAGCCCGCCAGCACGACAAACGGCCTTGTTGGATCACGCGCCGCGGTGAACATGGCTTCACCCCGCTGCAGCAAAACGACGCGGCGGCTGACGTTGTAGTCGATGGACAGCTCACTGCGAGGCCCGATCGTCAGTCGCGATCCGTCCGCTAGAATGATCGACCTCGTCTCGGAATTCACCGTGGAGTAGGTTCGTAAAGGCTCGGTGGTAACCGCCGAAGAGAAGTAAACCCAAACAGCTGCGCAAGCTACCAGTGCCGCCCCGGCTGCGAGTGCAAGCGGTCGCCTATATTCTGATGTGGCTTGCGCCTCACCCGTGGCTTTCAACCAATCGGAGTAGGCTGTCGACCCTTCCTCCGGGTGGCGGTACGAGGGCGCGGCGAGGCGTTCTGCAGCTGCAGTGCCTCCAAGAGCTTGCCAGAGGCGATTGACCTTCGTCAGCTCATCATTCCCCAACTCGCGGCGATCGATGGATGGCCTCTGCGACGGGTTCTTACCCTCGCTCTCCAGCGACTGCATGAGTTGTTCTACAGCGTCGGCCGGGCGGTCTCGTTTGACCATCCAACTCATAACCTATCTCGCACTGCCAGATTCTCGGCGGCTACCGTCGCGAGGAGATATTTCATCGCCCGTCGGATGTGCCCCCGAACGCTCTTGGGTTTTATGCGCAGTTTTGCCGCGGTCTCATCCACACTCAACCCTTCACACCGTACCATCAGGACTGCGGCACGACACTGTTGTGGCAAATCGTCGATACGCTGTAACAAGCGCTCGAGTTCCTGTTGCTCCTCACAGATCTCCTCAGCCGATGCAACGGAAGTCGGAGATCGCAGCGGCTGCTCTCTTGCAAACGACTCCCGAACGCGCGATTTCCGCTGCCAATCATTAGCAAGGTTCTCGACGGAGCGGTAGAGATAGGCGCGCACATTGGTCACTGACCTCAAACCACCCGAATTGAGGCAGTGTAGATAGATTTGCTGCACAATGTCGCGCGCATCGGCCCAGGACCGCACCCTGTGATACACGTGGCGTAGAAGCTGGGAATGATGGTCGCGCACAATCCCATCGAGCTGCCTGGCTCCCTCTGCCGTCAGCGCTCGTTCGTGTCCTATTCTCAGTGTCTCCCTGGGTATGGCCTTGTTGCTACTCATCAGCTCGGGTTGTGCCTCAATCCCCTACAGGAACTCGAAGCTCGTTTTACACTTGAATGACGCTCATCGCCAACCCTGACAGCGCTCGCTCCGCGATAAATCCTCCCGATTTCCGCGCACCCGCGTTTTTTCACAAAAATTACGCAGCCATGCCGCCTTTTGGCGGTCATCCGCGTCTTATTAGATTGGCCCGCAGCACTTCGGCTGCCGCGGCCGGGCATCATATAAGTGATCTGGATAGCGCTAACTGTGCCCGTTACGATTAGGATGTTCACTCATGATGAGGTGCATCATCGGCTTTCACCAAGATCCGGAGCGACAGTGGGTTGCGGAGTTAGAGTGCGGCCACAATCAGCATGTTCGGCATAATCCCCCGTGGACGAATCGTCCCTGGGTGCTCACCGCGGAAGGTCGAGCCGAAGCTCTGGGAGCGGTACTCAATTGCGTCCTATGCGATTCGCTCAATCCACCAGGCCCTACAACCACTTGACCCTGTCGTCCCTTGGGTGCACGGGGTCGTATCAAACGTCTTCGCGACGTTCAGCCCCAAAGTGCGCGGCTAGAATTTCCGACGCTCGGGGCTCGCCTTACGCTGGCGGGTGATTCGGCTTCAGGCGCTGGAACGTGGCTTCGAAAGCCCCAAACGATGCGACTTCCCCGTTGGCATTGAGACTGAATCGGATGAATTGCGGGCCAAGAACGTCCGCAACCGATACAGCCGGACGGATCCGGAACAGGCCCTGATGCCAGGGCTCGAGGTATGCACGGAACGCCCCGGTGCCCACGAAATTGATGTTCAGTTGGCCGTCATCGAGGCAAATGTCCACTGGGGGTGAGTGCCCGAAGAAGTCGCGATACTGACCTACGTACCCCTGGAGCGGCAGGTGGAGCGCTAAATGATGCGTGCGTGAACTTTGCAAGGTGGCTTCTTTTGCGCGCGCTTCCTGCTGCATCGATCGTGTGCGGGTCAGAAACTCCTCGCACCAATTGCGTGGGGGCGCGCTCAGGAGCCGATCGAAGATCCAAAAGGCGATTGCCTTATGCAGCCCCAACTTCTCACTTGCGTCTAGCGAGCCATTGGACAGAACGACCACGCCCGCCTTTCGCTCGGGTAGGAGCGCGACATACGCGGGAGAACCGACCATGCCACCCCCATGGGCAAGGTGAGTGTGGCCGCGATACTGTGCTCGTTGCCAACCCATAGCATAAGTTTCCGGGCCCTCGAGTGCGGGGGATGAATTGCCACCCCCATGCAGATTCTGTGGGGCCTGCAGCTCACGCAATGTTTCGGGCCGCAGGAGACGCCGGCCCGCAAAGTAACCCTGGCTAAGCTGCAGAGCTAACCAGTTGCCCATCTCGGCCACACTCGAGATCAGTGCTCCGGCCGCGGCCGCGTTGTCATAACTCTGCCACGGGATGGGCATCCACGAGTCGGTTCCATTCCAACAGTGTGGCATTGCCAGATTCGGTTCGCGGCTTTGATGGGCACTGATCCGAGCGGCTGCAGCGTATCCAAGAAAAGTGGGAGCGATATAACGGGGCTCCCAGAATTCATAAGGACTCGTTCCACTGCGATTCATCTCAAGCGGCCGCAGGATCCGCTGTCTGATAAAGTCAGACCAACTGGTCCCCGAGGTTGCCTCCAGAATTTTACCCGCGACGGCATACATGAGATTGCTGTAGCGATAGGAGTCCCGAAACGGCGCCTCAGCAGGACGGAAGCGCAGTTGGTGTATGGCCTCCTCCGCACTCATGATGGCCAGAAAGGGGTAGTAACTATCGGCTATGCCGCTGCGATGGGTGATTGCATCGCGCACAGTGAGGGTTCGGGTGAGCCAGGGATCCTGCAGTTTAAATTCGGGCAGATAGTGGATGACCGGATCGTCCCAACCCAACCGGCCTTCCTCAACCAGCATACCCAGCGCCGCGGTCGTGAACGCCTTGGTCGTTGATCCGATTTGGAACAGGGTGTCGGAGTCGATCTGTGCTGGAGTTCCGGCTTCACGAGGACCGTAGCCTCGCGTGTAAATCACGGCCTCATTATAGACGACCGCAATCGCGACGCCGACGCCGTGCCATCCAATTCGAGCCTCCTCGATGTAGTGGTCCAGCTCCGCGAGGCCTAACCCCTCGCCCGTCGGCGAGTTCATGTCGCAAACTCAATCAATCGACGGCCACGCCGGATGGAGTGTCCGGAATAGTGTCTCGTCCAGCTGCTCCTCTTGGGTACGATTGCGTCGTGGCGAGATCTACCGCTACCGTTCGACTCGCGCACCATAAATGCCACGCGCCCCAACAGTATCCCGGCGAAAGTGCGAGCAGCGCGTAGCGTAGCGAATCGCTGCCGGCCCAGGGCTGCAACATATCACTCAACGCGCCCGCCGCCAACGGCCCCAATCCCATGCCGATTAGATTTGCAAACAGATAGATGATCGCGATCGATACCGCGCGCATGCGTTCAGGGACCAAGGTTTGGAGGGTGGCGAATAAAGGGCCATTGGCAACGGCACCGGTCATGGTGGCGAGCATCATCGAGCTCAAGGCCAGATAGCGATTGGGGAGCAGATAAATGCAGGCGGACAGTATGCTGCAGCAGCAGTACGCAATGGCCATCGCCCTCAGCTGCAAGCGCTCGTTATTGGCGGCGTAGCGCGAGGCAAGCTCACCGCCATAGTAGGTACCCAGGAGTCCTCCGAGGCCATAAACGGCAGCGAACCAGGTCCCGAGCTCGCCGCTGGACATGCCATAAGTGCGCATAAAAAAGGCAGGCTGCCACTGGAGTACGCCGTATCCAAAGAAAAAGGTGACCGAGAAACAAAACAGCAAATGTCGAAAGGTACTGTTGGTCCACAGCGTGCGGCCCACATCTCTCAGGTCCGGCCGCGCAGGCGCTATGGATTCTTGCGCAAACGCTGGCGCGTCGGCGGAGGCGCGACCTACGAGTGGTAGTGTACTGGTGTCTCGACGGAGCTCTCTCAGTGTCAGCCAAGCCAACACCGCAAGCCCTAGTCCGGGAAGACCCAGTAAGGTGAACATCACCCGCCAGCCATAGAGCTCGTTGAGCCACCCTGCCCCAAAGTAGCCGATCACCATACTCATCGAACCTCCGAGCATATAGATCGCGACCGCCCGGGGGCGCTCAGCCCGGCTGAAATAGTCTGCGATAAGCGAATGAGCTGGCGGGATGCAGCCTGCTTCGCCCACCGCCACCCCGATGCGGACCAACAGCAACTGCGAGAAGCTCGTGACCGAGCCACAGAGCATCACCGCTACGCTCCAGAGGGCGCTGGTGACAGAAATGATCCTGACCCGGTCGCCGCGATCCGCCCAGCGTCCCAGCGGAATTCCCAGGACGGAATAAAACAACGCAAAGGCGATGCCGCTCAGAAAGCCCAGTTGCGTGTCGCTGAGAGAGAGGTCGGTCTTGAGGCTCTGCAGGACAAGGCCCAAGGCGGATCGGTCTACATAGTTAAAGGCGAGGATGGTCAACAGGACAATAAGGAGATAACGCTTGTAGCGGCTTTCGCCTGGGGAGTACATCGCCATGTTGCACTCGTTCAAGGCTGCGGAGTGCTCGCATAGACCCGCCGGAAATTCTCACCGAGAATGCCCTTGATCACGTCAACGGAATAACCGTGTGCCAACATCATGTCGATGAGTGCCACAAGTTGCTCAGGCTTGAAGCAGTAGCTTTCTTCGACCGTGATCTGCGTTCCGGTGGGGTCGGGCCACGCATCGATTGAAGCGGGCCAGGTCTTCTGCGTAGCCTCATAGCGCTTCCAGAGCGCGGCGTGATCTTTGACTGGCAGTACGTTGACGTAGTCGGTACCGAGACCGACGTACCGCGGTCCGACCAGTGTTGCGATGTAATCGATGTGACGGAACATGCTCTCCGTTCGGGCCTCGGCGTCACCCAAGAAGGCGCCGACACCGACAACACCTATCACACCGCCGCTGGCCGCACACGCGCGGATCTGGTCATCATAAATGTTGCGGATATGGGCACAGACGGCATATGCGTTAGAATGCGAGAAGATCACAGGACGTTCACTCAGCTCCATGGCTTCGAGCGAGGAGCGACGTCCTGTATGGCTGCCGTCGACGATTATCCCGACTCGGTTCATTTCCCGTACGAGTCGTCTTCCGAAATTGCTCAGGCCCGCATTGGCAACCTCCGCACATCCGTCAGCGACGATATTGCGCACGTTGTAGGCTAAGACCATGTGTCGTACACCAAGTGCGAACAGGGCTTCCAGGCGTGAGAGGTCCTCACCGACCGGAAGGGTTTCCTGTGAATTTAGTCCGACAACGAGTTTGCCTTCCCGACGTCCCCGATCAATCTCCGCAAGGGAGCTACCGAAGGTGAGCCAGTCGGTCGTCGGCGCTGCAAGCTCCTTGAAGCGTCGGATGGATTCCAACATTCCCGTGTACGTGGGAGGCCAGTCCTGAAGTGTTGCCGAAACGAAGGTATAACCGGCGCGCCTGTAGCGAACGAGGACCTCGATGTCCCAATAGGGTGGCACCAACGGAAGCGTCATGTCCCAAACGTCGGCGGACGAGAGGATTTCAGCGGCGGTGATGCTATCGACTGCGCGTCCCTTCGTGATGCTCATGGCTCACCGTCTCATGATTTTATGCCCGGAAGTGCAGCGCCCGGGTATACATCGTGGAAAAACGAAAGCCTGCACCGTCTTCATCGAACGAGAGGATGGCGACGCCAGCCAGCTCGTCGGGTTGTCTTGCACGCCAGATGCCGTCGGCAAGGTATTCCAAATGATGCAGGGTGGTCCCGAATCTTCCGGCGGTCTTCAATTGCAATCCTGTACCACCCTCGGTAATCAGTCCCTCTGTTCCGGTGGAGTTTGAGCGATACTGTCCCACAAACGCTCTCTTGTTGAATGAGTCGGAGCGCCGGACGGCGACTGCCTCGTCAATATGACCGAAGTCGTCTAATCGCACGGCGCGGGGGTTGGCAGGATCGCCAACCAACGTTACAGTCTGCTTCACCGTGGCAAATACCCCCGTGGGTCTCAAGACATTAGTCTCATCAAACTCGGCCGACATATCCATGCCGTCGATGGAGATGACTTGCCGTCCCTCTTGAGCCCACGGCGCCGGGGAGCTGGCACAGAGTTGGACCACTCGGCCAGTCTTAGGCGAGCGGAAGACCCCCGTCGAGACGCCATCCCCGCGGGAGGACGACCGCGGAGGGAGATTCGGCAAGCACGCATCTACGATCTTGTTACCGAGCGACACACTCGAGACGTCATGGCGATTAACCATCACGACGATGTCCAGGCCGGCCGCCGGTAGCTTCAGCATCTGAGCGTTGCCTCCGAGCCAACCGCCGGCGTGACTCAACCGGTCGATGCCGCGGTAGCGGCCAGTCATGAGGCCCAGGCCGTAGCCCGTCGGCATCCCGTTGGTGAGGATTTGCGATGTCCGCATGGCGGTCCAGGTTTCGGCATTTCCAACGACCGGTGTGTCCATGTGAGCCAGCCAGCGCAGCATATCGTCTACAGACGACACCATCGCGGCACCTCCCGCGAAGTCAACACCCCAGTAAGATCTCTGGTAAGCGCCGGCCGGATTTCTCATGTGAACCGTCGCACTGTTCGGGGTGAAATCCGTGTCCCATCGACGCAGCAGCGTATCGCGCATCCCCGTGGGCGCGAAAATTCGCTCTTGTAGGACATCTTCCAACGGCTGGCCCGTAATGCGCTCGATCACAGCACTTAGGATGATGTAGCCGCCGTTATTGTAGATCCAGGCGCTGCCCGGCGGAGCGTTGACATCGTTGATGTCGCGGTAGAAGTCCTTGAGCTCAGAGCTGGATATCGGGCGCCCCGAAGAACCGCTCAATTGCAGCTTGATATCAATCACATCGCGCAACCCGCTGGTATTGCCCATCAGTTGGCGCAGGGTGACCTGACGAGCCACCGGGTGCAGCTCGGGGAGATACTTTCCGACTGGATCGTCGATCCCGGCTTTGCCGGCTTCACACAACAGCATGTAGGCGAGGCAGGTAAAGTGCTTACTCGTCGACCCAATGCGCATGCGCACGGCCGGCGACAGAACGACTGGCAGCTCCATGCTGGCTAAGCCAAAACCCTTGCGATAGACAGGCTCTCCGTCGATCGCAATTCCTACCGCCGCACCGGGCAATCGACACTGGTCAAGGTCGGCAAGGATGGCATCGATCTTCCCCTCGTCGAATGCAACTATCGGTGCCGAATTCGCAGTGGCGGTGTTGGACATAGTCGGAAGGGTCAGAAGTGCGTGGTGGCGCTAATACCGATCGTGCGCGGCTGCATAATTGCTACGCGTGTCGAGCCGAAAGGCGTGTAGGCCGACAATTGGCCGCGCTCGTCGAAGACGTTGTGGACAAATAACTGCAGATTCACGGGACCGAACACGTAGCCATTGCGTAGATCGAGCGTCGTATAGGCTGGCAGGCGATACTGTGGATAGGAGCCACTTTCGTCGAAGCTCGCCATGCGATCGGTGACATAGCGCAGCGTCAGGCCCACCGTCGGTGACGTGCTCCGGCCCATGGGTAGCGCGTAATCACTGTTGAAGGTCCCTGTGAAGCGCGGAACGTTGGGCAGACGCTCGCCCGATGCAGCTCCAAGATCCGCATCGCCTTGTGAGAGCTTCGCGTTCTGGTAGGAGAAGGCGCCAGTAAAGGTCAGATCGGAAATGGGGCGCGCCGTCAAACTCAGCTCCGCCCCACGTACGGTCGCTCCACCCGGGGCGTTGACTCGGAACCCGACACCATTGCGGCTCGCCACAATCTGAATGTTGCTCCAGTCGATGTAGTAAACAGCGGCATCGATCGCAAAGCGCCGATCGGCGGTCTCCGCTTTGACTCCCCCTTCATAACTTCTCAAGTGGTCTGCCTGGAACGTGGTGGGCGCAACCGGACGGCCCGTGACAGGATCGTTCAACACGAAGTTCGGACCTCCCGGCCGGTAACCCGTCGCATAGCGTAGGTAGCCGGTGGCCTGATCCGTGAAATGATACCGGAGGTCACCCAGGTAAGTGACCACGCCGCCGCCCGAATAATTTGTCGGCAGTGAACTGACTAAGAGACCGGAACCGATCTGTGTAAATGCCTGATCATTGTGCGCGTAGCGCACACCGCCCGAAACGTCGAGCTTGCTGTTGAAGTGATAGGTCAGGTCACCGAAGGCAGCGTACTCCTTGTAGCGCGAGACGAACGAGGCGTTGTAGAGATCATTCGGTGCGGGCTGTCCGGCCGGGTCGTACAAGGAGAACCATTGGGAGTCGGTCGAGTTCTCGCGAGTGTAGAACCCTCCGACCAGCCACTCCCAGGGACCGGCGCCTTGCGAGGCAAGCCGCAGCTCCTCGGTAAATTTGTTGTTGTTGATGATATCCGGGATGCCAACTCCGCTGTAAAACAAGTCAAGATAGTTCGAGAAAAGCGGAATGTACAACGCGGATGCGTCTGCAGGAGTACTTTCGCGGGAGGACTGATAACTTGAAATTGAGACCAGTTTCGCAGCTTGGAAATCGTAATCGACCGTGATGCTACCGAGCTCGAAGCGTTGCGAGAACGGCTCTGCGGTGGGTCGATACTGACCCAGCGTGCCATATTGCGGCTGGCCGGAAAAGGTGTAGTCGACTGTTCCTTCCCCCTCGCGTGAGATGTCCTGGACAAAAGTGTCAAGTCTGATGCTAAGCGCATCCGTAGCAACGAACAGCAGGTCGAGGCGCCCGCCATAGATGTCGGAGCGATTGACGTCAGAGTCGTGGCGTGCAGCGTTGTCAATGTAGCCGCCGCCGTGCGACTCAAATCCGGTCGCGCGCAGGGCGAGCTTGCCGGCCACGAGCGGCAAATTGACCGCTCCGGCCGCATTGTAGTTGAGCCCGCCATCCTCAGTGCCCGAAACGCTACCCTGCGCATCGCCCCTAAAGGAGTTCGTATCGGGCTGTTTGGTAACGTATTTGAGGAGACCGCCCATGGTGCTCGCACCATACAGCGTGCCCTGGGGTCCTCGCAGAACTTCGATTCGGTCAATGTCGAACAAACCGACATCTAACGCGAGTTGAGCCCCCTGTGCGAAGGCGGTACTTGAGCCAAACGGGACGTCATCGACATAGACACCGACTGTCGGACTGACGTCTTGTCCTGTGGTCACACCGCGTAGCGATATCTGCGTGTGTCCTGCGCCCAGCGTTGTGAAACTTAACCCAGGCACCGTGTTCGCAAAATCGCTGAACTGCACAGCGCCCAAATTCGCGATCGTATCGGCGGACAATACGGAAACGGATTGCGGAGTATCAATCAGGCGCTCAGCGCGCTTCTGAGCGGTGACGATGATTTCTTCCAGCTGAGCCGCTTGCCCAGAGTCCTTGGTCAGACCTTGCTCACTCTTCTTTACGGAAGCATCCTCTGTAGCAGCGCCTGGACTGGCTTGAGCCAGCCGAAGCCGGTCCCAGAAGCTTTTGACGTTATTGTCGGGCTTGCCGGCTTCGTTCTCCACATTCTCCGGCGGGCTGCTCGTTGCCGCCGCCTCTGCCCCGGGCTTCACTATTGCGACGGTTCTCTCATTGACTATCCTGTAACTTAAGCCCGTAGAGCCCAACATCGACTTCAACGCATCGGCTAACGAGAGGGTGCCGCTAACTGGCCCTACGACCGCGCTCCCATCCACTCTGTCGCTAAAGCGCGCGACCTGCAATCCGGTCTGATGCGCAAATTCCTTCAGTGCCGTGTCGAGTGGCTGGCGTGGAATGTTGAGCTGATAGTGCCGCATCAGCGCTTGTGCGGATACCGGTACCACCGAAAGCAGAACGGACGCAGTTATCGCCAGAAGCGTGATTCTCAAGATGACCTCCCCCGCCCTTATGAGGGTTGAAATGTTGGGCAGGGGTAAGACCGGACGATGGGGCAATTAGTACCCCCCTTACTGCAAAACTATTTCGGTGTTGGTCCGTGTGACTCGCACGGTCATTTCAATCTGGAGGAAGGAGATGAACGACTCCGGATCTGAGGCGTCGAAAATAGCGCTGATGGTCCTCTTCCCCAAACCATCATCAGCGACTCGCAACTGAACCCGATTGTAGCGGTTGAATTCCGCGGCCGCCGCGACGACCGTTTCGTTATCGAATACCAGTTGCCCTTTGGCCCAGGCCAGCTCCCGCTCGCTATCGACCTTGCGAACTGACTCCGAGCTTCCAGACGAAGGCAGGCTGACTTGCTGGCCAGCGGTCAGCAGCACCTCCTTCGCAGGTGCAGGCGAGGATGCGGCAGATCGCGAAGGGTGTGCCGCAGCTGAGGCATTCTTCGTGAATACCTTGACGCTGCCCTCAGCCACCGTCACGACGACCCCTTGTCTACGGTGTTCCACCCCGAACGCCGTTCCGACCGCCCGCACTGTGGTCTCATTGGCCTGAACCAAGAAAGGCCGTGCCGGATTCTTGGCCACCTTAAACAGTGCCCGGCCTGTTTCAAGATAGACACGTCTCACGCGCTCTCCAAATGCGACGCGCAGGTGAGTCTCAGGGTCGACCTCCACGACGCTTCCGTCCGCCAAGGCCACCTCACGACGCTCCCCCCGATCTGTTTCAATGACCTGCGAACGCAGACCAATGAAGACTCCGATGGCGATGAGCACAAGAACTGCGGCGCTGGCCGCGATCCACGCACGCCGTTGTCGAGACGCACCAGTGCGGCCCGGCGCCGAGACGGGTTTCAAAGCGGGTGACAATACGACAACGTTCTCATCATCCCGTTCGTCGAGACCGTCGATGTTGACCTGCATCCAACCCTGAAACTGTTCGAGCGAGTCGTTCACTTTTGCGATTCGCAACATCGCGGCGACGTGCAAGGCGGAGTCGCGCAGCCAATCTACGAACTCCTCACGTTCGGCTCGACTGAGTTCTCCGAGCCCAAACCGTACCCACCAGTCTGCGGCCTCTTCGCTCGCCCGCCGACGTCGCTCACTCGCGTCCATCGGTGATTTCTCCCAGCAGGTGTGGATCCAACTCGTGGTACAGCCGGTCATAACTCTTCGTCAGCGCTCGCTTGACACTGCGCTGGCTGGCGCCGAATCGTTCCGCGATCTCTGCGTAAGGCAAACCTTCAAAGTAATGCAACTTGAGCATCCGTCTTTGCCGCACCGAGAGGGTCTCGATCGCACGGAGCACCTCCCGCTCCACCTGGCGGCGCGATACGCTGTGTTCCGGGTCATCGCCCGAGCTCAAGGTGGCCAGCCAATGCGAGTCGTGTGGCTTAGCGTGATGGGCGCGAATGGCCCATTCCGCGGCAACGTTTGCGGCCATCTTGTAGAGATAAGCCTGCGGGTGCTCGACCAGCTCCGTCCTCTCATATCTCATCAGGCGGAGAAAAACTTCCTGGGCGACGTCATCCAGGTCAGACGCTGGAATCGCCCGCCGTCCTCTTAGAAACTTCCGCAAAGGCGAGCGCCACTGGCGAAACCAGTCGGCGAGGCGGTTCTTGGCGTCTTGGTCATTCATAAGGACCGGGCAGACCCCCGGCAACGGGTAAGACCGTATGAGACGGTCTCAGGTACCCCCCTCGACGGGTACATTCCCTAAGTTTTTGGCGATTATTGGATCCACACCTGCTGGAAGAAATCACCGATGGACGCGAGTGAGCGGCGTCGGCGGGCGAGCGAAGAGGCCGCAGACTGGGTGGTATTAAAACGCGGCTCGCCCGGTCTTGCGCGTACGAGTATAGGCGGACGCAGTCGGCCGGCGGGTGAGGCTGGACAGCTAAATGCGGCCCAACCGGTGCTTTTAGCCGCTAGCGCAAGCAGCTGCTGAAATGTCCGCTCCGGAAAGCCCTGATCATGTGCCGTGCAGACGGCTCATGGCACCCGCGGGCGACGCCTTTGCACCTGCGCTAGCTGCGCACTAGGGTCGGCAGGACATGCGCCATCATGCTGGCCTGAGAGAAAAAGTTCAGCGTGCAGATCAATCGGCACAGCTGCGGAAGCATCGCTATGGAGCGCTTCCGTCACCCCCGTCGGGTAACACGGAAGGGTTCGGCCGCCCAGGCAGGTCGTCCACCGTGGGTTCGTCGTTCGGCACCGACTCGATGTCAGAAACCAACTCGGGCTGTACGGCGGGCGGTAACGGAAGGGCCTGTGCCTTAGGCGCTCTCTCCGCCACTGTGGGCGCCATAGCCGCTGCGGGTGTTACAACCGGTGCCTGAGATGAGTGCCACCCTTCGTGATTCTTTGGAGGAGGTGGCGTGGATCGCCGCCCCGTGGCGTACGGTGGTGCAAGTTGGTCCGGGTCGCCGAGCTTACCTTGCCAGCCAGACACTGTGAGTGTCACGACAAAGGCGGTGACAGCGAGGCACCAGGGGATCAGGCGGGAATTCATCGGCCGTTCGCCCCGGGGCACGCACGCCGTGCCCCGGGGACCTTTATTACTACTTACTGCAGGTGCGAGACAGCGTATAGCACCCGGGCTGGAGTCTCGACGCCCAGTCGGCTGACGACACCAGTGCTCGGGTCATACTGCGCGCCGTCGGTGAAGCCTTGGACCTGCAAGGTCACGTTGCCGCTGCGATGCACCTGAACCGTGGCCCAGCCGTAGTAACGGTCTTGCCAATTCAACTGTGGCACCGGCTCCCGTGGCGGGTTGTCGCTCGACATGGCGTCGTCGAACGGCGAGCCGCCGGAGCCCACGATCACTTGATACGGCGTGTTCTTTGAGGCGCCTGTGACGTCCCTGAACTGCTCGACGTGCGCGATGTGTTCGTGACCACAGAAGTACGTGGCGTCGTAGTGAGCGATCACTGCCCAAAACAGATTCACAAACGGATAGGCGGGCGCGCCGCTGTACGTCTCGTTGTTAACCTGCTGGGGCTTGGTGTCCGCAATGACCTGTGGCACGTTGGTCGCGATGGTAACGCTATTGCCGTGGGCGTCCTTGACGCTCACCGACGTAGCTGTGGTGCTGGAGTTGAGACCGTTTAGCAAATCCAATCCATTGGCCGTGTACGGAGTGTACGTGGCGGCCGGGGCCGTCGTAACGATGTTGTAGCCGTATGTGAACGCCGGCTTGTGGCCGAATACGAAGTACTTGGGTGTCAGATGGTTGCTTGCCGCCCGGCTCTTAGCGTCCTCAAGGTCCTGCGCGAGCCAGTCGGTGGGTGCTGTGGCATCCGCGCCGACTGGATCTGTGTTGATTACCACGAAGTGCAGCAGTTGGTGGACATTGTCGAGCTTAATATCGAAGGAGTAACTGAGCTCGGCCTTGCCCGTAGGATTCGTCGGGGTGACGATGCCCGTGAGGTTGCCGTTGTTACCACCGGCTTGCGGTGCGGTGTTAGCAGCGAAGCCGTTGGCTGCGATGGCCGGGAAGCCGCTGACTGCCTGGAAGCGCTCGTTGGTGTAGATGTCCTCAACGAGGTCACCCAGGTTGTCCTTGAATGCAGCTTCGTTCTCTGCGTAGGCCTTCTTGCCCGAAGCGCAATTCTTTGGATCGTGTGCGACCTTCGCATTGCATTGCGTTTCGTGATTGCCCGGCACCGGCACTACATAGGTGCCCGTCTCGAACAGCGGTGCAACGATGCCGCGCCAATAGGCATACTGCCGGTACTGGAATACGGCGTCGGTCCACGCCAACGCGGTTGACGTGTTGCCCTGGACGCTAGTGATGGACGCCAACTGGGGCGGCACGGCAGGCCGGCCATAGCCATAGATCATGTCGCCATTGAAGAAAAGCAGGTTCGGTTTCTCGCGCTGGACGCCGCGCAGGATGCGCGAGACGGACTTGGTGTTGGTTAGGAAGGTCGCGTCCTGAGGCAGCAGGGTGCCGGTGAGATTGGGCTTGCCGGGGTCGCTGGGCGTGCCAAGTGTGGCTCCGTTGCTGAAAGTGCCCGGCTCGCCCGCCTCGAGCAGTGTCGTCGGATCGGGGGCGACAGTCTCGGTGCGGCTGTCGCCGACTGTGGCGAAGCTGAACACTACCGGATCGACGCCATGTGACTGGCCTCCCTGAGAATCACGGCCGTCAGTGGCGCCGGCTAGCATCGGACCAGCGAGCAACGCGGCAACGGCAACGCGCACGAGGTTGCGCGGCTGAGCTATGGACATAATCTCCCCTCTCCTCAAGGTGTTGGTCTTAGTGACTTACGCCTGAATGGGCGTCTGCAAAGGGACGTTGTGCCCAAGGTAGCGGGGATATGTATCAGTTATATTTCAATCAAGGGCGCACCGCGGTTCGATCCGTTGCTCCTTGATGGCGTGATGCATGGATGTATCGTGCGCTGCCCTATGATGTGGCCCGGCACGTCACCTTATAGGTAGCGCCGGAGGCCTGATCCATGCCCACCCAGCGGCCGGCACTCGATTGCTTGCCGGGGAAGATCGTCACGCCTTGACGATCAGAGATCGCGTGCTTCGTTCCATTGTCCAGGTAGTAGCCGCTCAGAAGCGTACTGCAGCGGATGATGCGTTGGTCTTGGTTCGTGATAACGATGGAGTAGATGACTTCATCGTCGTTATAGCCGGCGATCACCCAGCTGGCATCGACGCTGTACTTCGGCTCATCCGGCCCGCCTGCAGTCTGGCCGCTGTCCACGATGTGCCTGATAGGGACGGACGGGCTTGCGGCCGAGGATCCCGTGGGGTTCGACGCCGGGGCGGAGGTGGCCGCTTGCGTGGGTGCAGGGTCGTGGTCTTCAGCGTGCGAGCTAACGGTCAGAGCTGCCGCGATAGCTAGGCAGCAGGTGGTCAGCAACAGGTTCTCAATTTTCATTAGTGCTCTGTAGATACAGCGTGGGAAGAGAGCGCAGGTCCGTGTTCGGCAGCCTGCGACAGCGACCAGACGAAGTCGAGCGATGCATAGGTTGTTTGCCAACGCCCCTGCGCATCGGCATGGCCGAACCAGCCGGGATTCGGAGTCCCAACATAACCGCGGCGGACTCCAGGTGGCGCCGGCGCGAACACAGGTAGCCGCGACGGCTCGCCATGGATACTGAGCGTGGCGCGCGCGTGGCAGGTCATGCAAGAAGCGCTATTGCCCAGACCGGCTTCTAACTCAGCATTGCCCAGCAGCACCGGCTGGTCCGCGGCATCGACGTAGGCGATCTGTGTACCGCGCAACCGATAATGCTGCCATACGGTGCCGACCGGACCGGTGTTTACCGGATCAGCGCCGGGTTGCCCCAATGGCACTACGCCGGTGTGCTCAAAGCTGGCCCACAACCAGCCACTGAGGGTCTTGATCGCGATGTTGAGCGCCACGAGTCCATAGAGGCGAATGCTCCCGTCGGCAAGTCGCAGGGTCATTGTGTGATAGTGAGGCCGCTCGGCTTCGGCGATGGGACGCCAGCCTGCCTTGAGCTGGATCGACCCGCTGGGAAATTCCACCTTGCCCTGCGCTACCGCACGTCGCTGACCATCCACCGTGTACAGCTCTCGCGAGCGGATGAAGTCGTAGGAGACGGAGTTCAGGCGCACTTCGATCAAACGTTTCGCCACGGCCAGCGGATCGGTGACCGGCACCATGCGGCCGTGCACGATACGTCGCAAGTTGGGGAAGTCAGCAGGCGTGATGAGCTCAAACCGCCCCGTGTCAGGATGAGACACAGGCTGCCATGGCCCGGGATCGGCGCCGTCCCTGCGGAATGTGTCGGCTGCGCTGGGCCAAGTTTCCCACGCGGAGGGGCGATCCTTGCCCGGCGGATTCAGTAGAGCGAAAACCCGCCAGGCTTCGGCAACGCTGGCAGCTGGCGTCGGTTCCGGGTGGATCGTCGCTTGGACTGGCGGTATCGATACCGATTGCACTACAACGCAGGCCAACACTGCGGGAATCATCGAGCCACGTCCGCGTCGGTCAGTGTCATGAGAAAGGCGATGATGTCGTCGATGTCCCTATCAGTGAGTACTGGCTCCGCACCGGGCTTACGATCGAGCGGCGGATCGTGGTCAATGTGATCGGTATACCCGGATGGCATATCGTCATAGAGGTGCACGCTGCCGTCAGGATTGCGGGAGTAAAACTTCTCTGGATGCAGATCGCGCTCGTTGTAGAACTGGAGAACCTGCCGCAGTTCGGTGAATACGCCGTTGTGGAAGAAGGCATCGCGGATGGCGGTGTTGCGCACTGTGGGAGAGCGGAAATACCCGCACAAATCACGCTTCTGGGTAAGATCCCGACGCTGCGGGCCACAGAGTCCCAGGTCGTGATATCCGGGATCGGCGTTGGCGGGCAGGCGCGGGTTGCGTGGCACGCCCACATTGACGAAGTCGTAATCCGTAAAGGGAGGCGGCAGGCCGTCCTGGCTCGTGCCTAAGTGGCAGCTGGCACAGTTGCCCTTGTCGGGATCTTTGAACAGCTCGGCGCCCCGCTCCTCCTGTTCGCTTAGTTCGATGTCGCCGCGCAGGTAAGCATCGTACCGGCTGCTGTACGGGTAGAACTCCTGGGGCACTCGCTGGAACGCCGCAAGTGCGCGCATTCCGGCTTCGAATACCTTGTCTGGATCGTTGAAGATATCCGTGCCGAACAGCATCTCGAACTGCGGCGCATAAGCGGCGCGAGCGAGCTTGCGCGCGACGTCGGCCGGGCTGGCGTTCGCCATCTCGCTGGCGGCAAGCAAGGGTAGTTTCGCTTGTTCTTGTAGGTCGGCGGCCCGACCGTCCCACATCAGGCCACCGACCGGGCCTACGTCGCCGTCTAGGAATTTGTACTCCTGTTTGAAGGACGGTACATCGCGCAGATAGCGCAGCGAGGGCACCGCGCGGGTGCCGAGCTGGTTCATGTCAGGTCCGCCCAGCGCGATGGCCCGCCCCGGTGGCGGACCATAGGCGTACTTCGGGTCGTGGCAGGTTGCGCAGGCCAGCTTGCCCGAGGCAGACAGCGAGGGGTCGAAGAACATGCTCTTACCCAGTTGTGCCAGCGGCGACAGCGGTGTCGTTGCGGCCTGCGACACACCCACGGCGAGCAGCACGCCGAGCAAGCCTATTAATGCGCCTCGGGCGGCCGGCCACGTCGTGGAGCAGTCGAGTGGCAATGCAAGCCCCCGGGTCGAAAAAACTCCAATGCTAGCTGGCGATTGTGGAGATTCCGTGAAGGCCGCCTATGCGACTGCGGCTCTCGACTCAGTCCCCGCTCAAACGGGCAATCCATTGAGGTTTCGAGGGCCTGACGGTGAGTAGTCGGAAGCTCTGCGACCCCAGAACACGGGCGCGTTGCGCCGGCGGTTCCCACGGCCCGGTCTTCCGGCGCCAGGTCCGCAGTGCACTGCGGACGCTGACCGCCAGCGCCGTCAACAATTCGGACCGATGGGATTGTCGTCGACGGTGCCGATCACCTTTTGGTCGAAGTCGACAATCGATCCAGTCATGAGGCCGGACTCATCGGAGGTCAGAAACGCGAGCGCGCGGGCTACATCCAGGGGTGACAGGAGGCGTCCGAAGGGCTGGTGAACCGACGCGCGCTCGAGCCAATCCTCACCCAGGCCGTGGACTTTAGTTTGCACTTGGTGCTCGTTCGATGTGGCGGTCCAGCCAATATTGAGCGTGTTCACGCGAATGCGATCCCAGCGGAGCGAGTTAGCCAAGTTCTTGGTCAGGGTCAGCAAGGCGGCCTTGGCCGCGCAGTATGCCGTGAGATAGGGTTGGCCGCCGTGCGCGGCAATCGACCCAACATTGGCAATTGTTCCGCCTCTTCCGCCTTTGCGCATCACGGGTACCGCCCGTTGGATAAGGAAAAACGGCGCACGTACATTGACCGAAAAAATAGAGTCCCACAGTTCCGGCGTCGTGCTCTCAAGGGTCCCGCGCTGACTGCTTCCGCAGCAATTAATGAGGCTGTCGATCTTGCCGAACTTTTGTTCCGCGCGATCCACGACATTGAAACAGTCCTCCGGACGTGCCAAATCGGCTTGCACAAACAAGCCGCGCGTGCCGAGCTCTTCCAGCTCCGCCACGGCCGCTCGTCCATTGGCTTCATTACGCCCACAGATCGTGACGGCTTCAGCATCACGCTCGGCTAACAAACGTGCAGTGGCCAGCCCTACTCCCTGCGTCCCGCCGGTGACGATGATAGATTTGCCTTTGAAGGACGCTAGCATGACGGATGATCTTCATTCATAACGAACACAAACGTTGTGGCACGCCAGGGACGCCGACTTCCACCTCGAACAAACCACCGGCCTGCGGCGAAGCCGCTAGCTCCTGCTCGTTGTGTCTCACCCTCAGGGTCGTGGCAAACAAGCGGTTTCGGTCGCGGCCACCCAGCGCAACGCAGGTGGGACCTTTGACTGGCAGCTCGATGCGCTCGGACAACAGACCGTCCGGTGAAATGCGAACCAAACATCCGCCCCAGACGCGGGCGCTCCAGTAGTGTCCTTCCTGATCTACGACAGCTCCATCGGGCTTGCCCGGGGCAATATCGGCGCCGGCGAGGGGCTCGATTTCTTCAAGCCGCGAAAATTCTCCATGGATGCGAAAGCGGCGAATCACCCCCACCGGGGTATCGGCGAAGTACATCGTCTTTCCATCCGCCTCGAAGGCGATGCCATTGCTGATGGTGATGTCGCCTTCAAGGCGAGTCAGCTCGCGATTGGGAGCCAGACGGTAAATACTGGCTACGGGTTTACGGTCGCGTTCGTCAAATGTCCCGAATACCACCCCGCCATAAGGATCCACCGCCGCATCGTTCACGCGAGTTTGCGGCAATTCCGGCTCGATGACCGCGATCGTGGCAAAGCTTTTGAAGTCTGAATCAGATAGGGCAATTCGGCTGGCAAAACCCACGACGAACCCTGACTTTTCGCGCGGCAGGATGAATGCCACTCGCTCTGGCACTGAAAACGTATCGGTGGAGCCGTTGGGATTCAGCCGGAAGAGTTGGCTCGCCTCGATGTCCGTCCAGTAGAGACATCCATCGCGCGGGTCCCACACGCAGCCTTCGCCGAGTTTGTTGCGACAATCTACACGGCAAATCGCCTTCATCCAGCCGCTTCCGCACCGGCCATGCCCACCGACTTCAGAAATGCAAAACTTTCCCGCGCATTAGCCAGTGGTGAGGCATCGCTTGTCGGATCGACATCCTGCTCGACCACGACCAAGCCCTCGTAGCCAATGTCTTCGAGCACATTCCGCACGGCCTTGAAGTCGACAACACCCTTTCCCAGTGGGCAGAAAACTCCGCGAGCGATGGCGCTGAAAAAGTCAATGCCCTGGGCGATACAGGCGCGATGCACCTCGGCAGAAATGTTTTTAAAATGCACATGCCTAACGCGGCCGGCATAGCGCTTGATCAGTCCGATCGGATCGATGCCCGCGTAAGCGGAATGACCGGTATCTACGCACAGGCTAACCAAGTCTTCGGGCAAGTCCGCCATCGCGCGGTCAACTTCGTCTTCATACTCAATGTAACAGCCGGCGTGCGGATGTAGGGTGGACGCCACACCATATTCATCCCTAGCCAAGCGGGCCACGATGGCAACTCTGTCCATCATTGCTTTCCATTCGGCGGACGGGAGCCGTGGCGACGCCGCGGAGCGGCCCGCAGTGCGTCCCCGTGTTTCAGACACGCAATCAATGATGACGAGACGCGGTGCGTTGAGCGCGCGGAGAATCTCGCATGTGCGTCGCGTTTTCTCCAGGATGACTGGAAAGGCACTAGCATCAGTAAGTGGATCAAACAAACCGCCAGCCGATAACGCCAAACCCCGTTGCGCAAGCTCATCGGAGAGTCGCGCAGGATCAGCCGGCAAATAACCTACAGGACCTAGATCAAGCGCTGTGAAGCCCGAGGCGGCCACTTCATCGAGCACTCGGCGCCAAGGTGGATTCTCTGGCCGGTCCGCAAAATCCACGCCCCAAGAGCACGGCGCATTAGCGAGACGATATCGAACGGTCATCGGGAAACTCCCGCAGCGGCGCGTGCTTCGGCTGTTAGCGCGGCTTTCAAAAGGTTTGCGTCGCTATTAATCACGACAAAGTCGAAGCGTTCACCTATCCTGCGGGCCGCGACAGCGCCGGAGGGGCAAAATATTCCCGCATGCTTACCCGCCGCGCGAGCTGCTTTGAGACATCGCTGGATGGCTTTGCGTACCTCTTGATCGGTGGGATCGAGCACAGACTCTCCCTTAAGGGCCAGTCCAAGGTCATTCGGGCCGATGAAGATGCCGTCGAGACCCTCGACTGCACAGACGCGCTCCACGGCTTCAAGACCCGATTGAGTTTCGATCATCGCCAAACGCACGAGAGTTTCATCGGCATGTTCGAAATAATCGTTCCCCCCGTAGAGCAACCCTCGTGCGGGTCCAAAACTGCGGACCCCGTGTGGAGGATAACGGGTCGCCGCCACAAACTCCGCGGCGTGCTCAGCGCTGCCGATCATGGGACAAATAACTCCGTAAGCGCCGGCGTCGAGTGATTTCATGAGCAGCGCCGCATCGCAACTGGGGACGCGCACGAAGGGCGTAGCAGGGGTGGACGAGATGGCCTGCAGCATAGCGATCATAGTCGCGATATCGGTCATGCCGTGCTGAAGATCCACGGTCACACAATCGACTCCGCTCCATCCGGCGATCTCCGCACTGTAGGAATTGCCAATTGAGCACCAAGCGGAAATGACCGGTTCTCCTTGCGCCCAGCGCTCTCGCACCCGATTGCTACGCATGGCACACCTCAGCGAGCACCGCGCGATTGACGACCAGCTGCGGATCGAGCGCGCGGTCGAGGCCGGCCAAGGCGTTGCGCGCGGTGGCGAGTCCCATCGCGATCAAACACTCCTCCGTCAGTGCTGCAGAATGGGGGCTTAGCACAATCTTCTTGTCTGCGGTGATGGGATGCCCGGCTGGCAAAGGCTCGGTGTCGAAGGTGTCGAGGCCTGCGCCCCTGATGTGCTCGCTTCTGACTGCATCGACCAAAGCCGCCTCATCGATGAGCCCGCCGCGAGCCGTATTAATCACGATAGCACCTTTAGACAGTTGTGCGAGCTCCGCTCGGCCAATCAAGTTGCGGGTGTGCGGCGTCAAGGGAACGTGCAGGGAGACTACGTGAGCGATTTTCAAACCCTCGGCGAGACTATCTACAAAGTCGGTATGGCTTTGTGATTTTGGGTCGATGTAGGGATCAAACACAATCACTTTCATGCCGAATGCACTCGCGCGGGCCGCAACTTCTCGACCGATCCGTCCGAAGCCGATGATCAAAAGCACACGGCCGCGCAGTTCTACACCCAACATTCTAGAGCGCGCGGCAAAATCCCCGCATCTCACAGCTTCATCCAACTGAGTCCCGCAACGTGCGGCCGCAAGTAATAGGAACATCGTCTGTTCAGCGACCGAAATGGCATTTACATCGCCTACGATCGTGACTGGAATCCCGCGCGTTGTGCAGTAGTCCACCGGGATATTGTCGAACCCAACCCCATGGCGCGAGATGACTCTGAGCCGCGGTGCCGCCTGCAGCGCTTCGACGGGAAGCTGTGCATCGCGAATGGTGAGGGCATCTGCATCTCCGATATACTTCAGCAGATTGCCGAGCGAGAAATCCGTGACGACCTCGAAGCGCACGTCGGCGCGTTCCTCGAACAAGCGCAGGGCTTCAGGCCGAAGCGGCTGAATGACGAGAATCTTCTTCAAACGTGACTCTGGTTTCACCAGCGGGCTCCAAAGAGCGGCTGCGCTGCGCCAGAGGGGAACAACCTTTCTCTCAGGCGGGCCGCTTGGTCTTTCAACAATGAGATCAGGGTGAGCCGCGGCTGATGGTGTTCCTCGGGGATGTAGCCGATAGTCTTTCGTGCCTCTTCGAGATCCCAGCGCATACCCTGATTGTGCGAGACGATGTTGAGAATAGCCGAGCCGGAGAAGTGACACGTCACGGCTTTGACCACGGCCTGCTCCCAGTCCCGATTACCCAACCACATCTCCTGCCCCCAACGGCCGAAGGCCATGTGAGGGCCGGGATGATTGTCCCCAGGCTGACAATATCCAATGCGTAAGGAGAGCACCGACATGCCTGTGCGCTCAGCTACCACGCCCCCGTAACGCTCCATGAGCAGCTTGGATGCACCATACGGATTGACGGGCCACGGCGCGAGATTCGAGGTAAGCCGCACATGCTGGAAACGATAGCCACCGAGTACCCAATTCGAGCTTGCAAAAACAAAGCGCCGGACCTGCGCGCGTTCCGCCGCGCGAAACACGTTGAGGGCGAGTTGAATGTTGAGCCTCAGGATCGAATCCCAATTCGCGACGGGCTTGGGATCGGCCGCGAGATGAAGGACAGCGTCGGCGTTATCGAAATGCGCCGCCCAACTCTCTTCGTAGCGCTCCAGATCGGCTTCGCAGATGTCAGGCCGGCGCTGGCTATTGCGTCCAATCCGAATCACTTCCCAACCGTTGAGCTTCGACAAAGCGGCGACGGCTTTCAAACCCAAATTGCCGGTCGAGCCGGTCACAATAACCCGTTTTGTACGTGCAGCCACCGGCGGACTCCTAGTGGCCCTTGCGCTGGTAAGGGCGTTGGCTTTCCTGTTCCTGGCGCGCAGACTCGATTTCCGAACGCGCTGTCACGGCCGGCATGCCTACATCCCACCACGAACCGCCTTCCGTCCAGTCGTAGGCATGGGTACGGATCGCGATTACGTAAGTACGGTTTGCACTGCGCGCACGCTG